>Ga0364859_10241_pt1 | contig 38097 bp, 30 predicted proteins | sample ExccelAu500001D3_FD_206911 | JGI IMG/M metagenome (GOLD analysis project Ga0364859, IMG submission 206911) | Enriched cells from Trout Bog Lake Hypolimnion, Wisconsin, USA - BchlTB.Aug20.5000.01 .D3 | ecosystem: Environmental > Aquatic > Freshwater > Lake > Hypolimnion/Profundal zone | place: USA... | reverse complement strand
ACAGTCTCGCCTAACCTCATGGCGATCGACACAGATACCGGCCGAGTCTGCGACCCATTTCCGCAGCACAAGGGGCAGTCCACACCCCCAATTCCATTCTGCGTCGATCTTCTCAAGGACAAATTGCCTTACTGCACAGCCTCGTCGTCCCTCTTCACACCGAGCAGTGCGCCCATGCGATCCGCGAACGTCCGGCTGGCCGCATCAATCTACGCCCCCATCGTCGCCGTTGTCGGGTGTTTGGCGAGTCTTGTGCCAGTAGAAGTGAAACTTACTGGTCCGCGCGGCTTGCAAAAACAAAAGGAAAAGGTCGGTTATCTGATGGGACGGCCCTTTCTCTGCTGTTGTTAAGCCCTCCTCAAACCAGTCCCGGGTTGCGTCCCTGGCGCAGGTCCCATAGCGCGGCTACAAGCGCATCGATCTCTTCGCAGGTGTTGTAAAGAGCTAGCGTGGCGCGCAGTGTGCTCTCCAAACCAAAGCGGCGCAGGATGGGCTGAGCGCAGTGGTGCCCGCCGCGCACGGCAATGCCTTTGCGGTTGAGATAGTCGCCGATCTCTTCAGTTCGGAAGCCGTCCAACACGAAGGAGAGAACGCCGGCCTTCTCTTTCGCTGTGCCGATGATGGCGAGGCCAGGGATCTTCTGCAATGCTGCCGTAGCATAGGTGAGCAGCATGTGCTCGTGGCGTGAAACATTCGCGATGCCGACTCGGTCAAGATAGTCGATGGCCGCGCCCAGGCCGACTGCGTCTGCAATGTTGCCCGTTCCGGCTTCAAACCGCTGCGGCGGAGGCTGGTAGAGGGTCTTCTCGAAGGTGACGTCCTGGATCATGTTGCCGCCGCCCTGCCAGGGAGGCATGTTGTCCAACACTTCGGATTTTCCGTAGACGACGCCGATCCCGGTTGGTGCGAAGACCTTGTGGCCGGAGAAGACATAGAAGTCGCAGTTGATGGCCTGCACGTCGACACGCATGTGCGACACAGCCTGCGCACCATCGACAAGCACGCGCGCGCCGTGACGATGAGCGGCCTCGACCATCTCTTTGACAGGCGTTACGGTGCCCAGCGCATTGGAGACATGCGTAATGGATACAAGCCGCGTCTTGGGGCCGAGCAGCTTCTCGTATTCGTCGAGCAGCACCTGGCCTGAATCGTCTACCGGCGCTATGCGCAGGTGCGCGCCCTTTTCCGCGCACAGCATCTGCCAGGGGACGATGTTGGCATGGTGCTCAAGCCATGTGATGACAATCTCGTCGTCCTTCTTGATGTTCTGCCGTCCCCAGCTTTGCGCCACGAGGTTGATGGCCTCTGTTGCTCCGCGCACAAATACGATCTCGCGAGTGGCTCCGGCGTTGAGGAAGCGGCGCGTCTTCTCACGCGCGGTCTCGTAAGCATCCGTGGCGCGCGCTGCCAGCTCGTGCGCCGCACGATGTACGTTTGAGTTCTCGTGCTCGTAAAAATAGCTGATACGATCAATGACGGATTGAGGCTTCTGCGTGGTCGCGCCGTTGTCTAGCCAGATCAACTGACGGCCGTTGACGACTTCTTTCAGGATAGGAAAATCTCTGCGGATCGCCTCCACATCAAAGGAGTACGAAGAAAGCCCGAGATCCGCGATCAAATCCGGCTGGCCTGCTCCGGGAGCAAGAACCGGGATTGCGTTTACAGAGCCCAGCGGGCGAGTCTCGTTCAGAAAATTTCCCGATGCTAAAGAGCGAGTGTCTGGCCCGCGAAAGTCTTGCGCGTGAGCCACAGTGCCGGGCAGTTGAGGCGCGGTTTGATCGAGCGGCGCTGCAAAAGGGTTGGTGCTTGCGCCGGCTTCATTGGGCTGTGCGGACTTTTCCGGCACGCCGGTTGCAGGAACCGGGCCTGGGATCGACCGCGGAGTCGAAAACAACGGCCGCGCTTCCTCAAGAAATGAGAAGACCGGAACCGGCGAGGAGTCGAGTACGCTGAATGAGCCCGGTAGGGCAGGCGCGGGAGGCTGTGGTGAGCTACCTAGTCGGGCCGGTTGCACATCGGCGGCCAACGAAGCAGGAATGGCCGCAAAGCCGGCATCGGTGAGCCCATCGCCGGCGGTAGCTTGAGCGGGAGTCTGCTGTGCATCTGGCGCTGCAGCGGGCTCTGCCACAGGTTCAACAAACAGCGGCCGCACATCCTGAAGAAATGAGAATGGTGAATCGGGCACCGGAACTCCACCCTGGCCGGGCCTGCCGCTTGGCACTGCCGGAGCCGAGGCTGCGGATCGCGCGTCGGGAGCAATTGTCCGGTCAGGCGTAGACACATACGAACCTGACTGAAGATCGGTCAAACTGGCCAGCAATCCCGGAGTTGCCGGCGCAGTTGGAGCAGGCACCGCGGCATAGGGATTTCCCGTGAAGGCCGAGTTGGGCGGCAGCACGGTGCGGACAACAGCGGCAGCAGGAAGCTGAAGCTCGCTGGGCAGTGCATTGAAAAGCTCGTTGGCAATGCGTGAAATCTCAACCGGAGAAATCACGCCTGCCGGAACCGAACCATCCAATACATTCAACCTGCCCACCGAACTCCCCGGATTGGCATTCACTGCTTCCGTCGATGGCAGCTCACTTGTACTCATGGTATTGACCCACGTCCACGTCTTCTAGCAGGGCGATTGCATCGGTGGTAAGCACTGCGGCCGAGCAGTAGAGCGACACAAGATACGAAGCCAGCGCGCGCTGATCGATGCCCATGAACCGCACCGACAACCCCGGGCTTTGCTCGCCGGGGAGGCCCGGTTGGAACAGACCAATCACGCCCTGCTTCTTTTCGCCGACGCGGACCAGCAGAATCTTCGACTTTTGATCCTTGTTTCGAATCGCAATCTTGTCAGACGGAATGAGTGGAACTCCACGCCACGTGAGGAAGGGCGAACCAAACAAAGACACGGTGGGCGGAGGAACCCCACGGCGCGTGCACTCGCGTCCAAAGGCCGCAATGGCGCGCGGATGCGCCAGGAAGAAAGACGGTTCCTTCCATACCTTGGTCAACAGCTCGTCCAGGTCGTCCGGTGTTGGCGCGCCCTTGCGCGTCTTGATCTTCTGCGTCTCGTCTACATTATGGAGGAGGCCGTAATCCGCGTTGTTCAGCAGTTCGCTCTCCTGCTTCTCTTTGACGCTCTCAATCAGCAGCCGCAATTGCTCGCGTACCTGATCGAATGGGTTGCTGAGAAGGTCGGAGACACGCGTATGCACATTGAGCACCGCATTGATGCTGCTCAGGCGGTACTCACGCGGCTTCTCCTGATACTGAACAAACGTAGAAACCAGAGCTGACTCGTCCTCGTGACCGCATGTCGAGTCGATGGGCTTGCTCTCGTCGACACGATTCAGGCGGAACGTGCCGGCTTCCAGGGGCTTCCAATCGAGAAACCGCACCAGCCAGCGGGGCGTAATGGCACCAAACTGCGGCACGGTCTTGGTAACACTTGCAAGTTGAAACGCCGCTTCCTCGTGCAACGACAGTTGATTTACTTCTTCCGGCACAGACTTCCTCCTTGACGTTCAGGACAATGCGTTTGTGTCCGCAGTCGGTATCAATTGCGGATACGAAGATTTGAACTCTCCGCGAGGTTCCGGCCACGACTGAGGATGATCTCTGCCTTGCTTGCCCCACGGAACAATCTAGTACTTCGGAACCGAATGATCCACGCGATCCGACCATGCGTGGATTCCGCCGGTGAGGTTCCAAACCTGCTCGAATCCGGCATTGTGGAGAAGCTGAACGGCCTTGGCGCCCCGCGGGCCCATCTTGCAGATAGTGACGATCTTCTGGTGCACGTCGAGTTCGCTCATACGCTTCGCCAGTTCAGGAAGCGGAATCAGCTGGCCGCCAATGTTGGAGATATCGTATTCAGACTCATCGCGCACATCGAGCAGGAACAGATTCTCGCCTGCATCCAACCGCTGCTTCAGCTCTTCTACCCGTATCTCAGGAACGCCCATCGGTCTCTCCTAGCCGCCGCGCAGAAGCAGAATCAATGCGCTGCTCAATCAGCTTGCATCCCTTGCACCCTACTCATGCTCAAGTGCATGGAACGGTTTGAATCTCTGGAGCGCCGGGCGGGAATTGAACCCGCGAATACAGGTTTTGCAGACCTGCGCGTTAGCCACTTCGCCACCGGCGCTTTTTCAAACTGCCTCCGATAAACCAAATCCGGCGACAGCCGCACAAATAAAAAACCCACCGTGCCGCTTGGCAGGTGGGTCTCGAAACTCTAAATTCCGATTAGGAACCTAGCCCGGACAACACACCCGCACGGTGCCGCTCTGACAGCAGCATGAACACATCGCGGGATTGAAAAGGCTGGTCATAAGATCTTTGGTCCTTGCCGAATAAGCTTTCGTTTCAGCAATTGATATTAGAGTAGAGCCGATGCGGCTCTGTGTCAAGACGGATCGATTGAAAGTGGAAAATTCTCCTGGAATAAACGGGCTAACTTGCGTGGTGCATTAGCCGGTCAGGCAAAGGCCATCTTTTGGCGCGGCCGTTCCACCGGCGAAACAACAGCGCTTAGTGAATCGATCCTGACTTGAGCAAAGAAAGGCACGGCTCGGGAATCGCCGCGCCGTCTTTTCGTGGATCGGAAGCGCCGCTGCTGACGCCTGTGGAAGCATTGTGGAGAACTGCTTGCCCACCGCCCATTTCTTCAGAGAAAGGCTCCTTTTGAATAACCTGATGGCCAAGCTCCTCCAGCTCCTCTACGGTGGCAGGAGCGATTCTGCTCTCAACAAGGACATCTACGCCATCGAACGTGGGCTTGGTGAATCGTGGCGCCTCGATTGCTTCTTGAATATTCATGCCGTGGTCAACAATATTCGACACGAACTGGACATGCGCCTGGGACTGATTCCACCCACCCTGGATGCCAAACGCAATACGCTCCTGACCTTTGGAGAGAAAGGCTGGAATGATTGTATGCAAGGGCCGCTTGTGGCCATCGACGACGTTAGGGTGCACAGGATCGACGCTAAACAAACTGGCACGATTCTGGAGCACGAAGCCGGCACCATCCGGTGCCAGACCCGAACCAAAGTTCATATAGTTACTTTGAATGAGCGAAATCACATTGCCGTGACGATCGGCAACGCTGAGATATACGGTGTCGCCGCCTGGGTGGAGAAACTGGCCGGGAGCAACCGCGCTTGCCGCGCTTGCGGGATCAATGCTCTTAGCTCGCTTTGACGAATAGGCCTTTGACAGAATTTCCTGTACCGGGATCGGATGCCTGTGCGGATCGCAAACGTAACGCAACATGTCAGCATAAGCGAGCTTCTTGGCTTCAATCAGCACATGCAGCGCCTTGGCGGTGTTTGGCCCATACTCTCTCAGCGGAAAGTGCTCCACTATATTCAGCATTGCAAGTGCGGCAATGCCGGCGCCATTCGGAGGCAGTTCGTAAACGGTCCAACCGCGGTAGGTGGTTGAGAGCGGCTCAACCCACTCGCTACGATATTCCGAAAGATCTTCGCTTCGAATGAGTCCGTGCTGCTCATCGGACAATGCTACGATTCGATCCGCAATCTCTCCCTCGTAGAACTCCCTGCTACCTTTTTCTGCTATCCGGCGCATGGTTCGCGCAAGTTCGGGATTGCGAAATACCTCAGCGAACCTCGGTGCACGGCCATCGAGGAGAAAAGTTTTGCGCGCATAGCCCGCCAGCTCATGCCGATTGTCGTACCAGCGGAGTGCAGAGCGCTCCGTAACCGGAAATCCTACATCCGCAATACGAATCGCCGCACCGAGCGTTTCACGAAAGCCCAATGAGCCAAACCGATCCATCAGTCTCTGCCAGCCATCCACAGTGCCCGGAATGCTGACGCTGTGGATCCCCTTTTCCGGCATGGCGCGCAAAGCAAGTCCCTGCGCCCATGCGAGGTTCATTCCGGCAGGAGACCAGCCGCTTGCATTCAGGCCGAAATACTGACCGGTCGAAGCCTGGTAGACGATGGCGAACAAGTCTCCACCGATGCCGCAACTATGCGGAGCGACCACCCCCATCACAGCATTGGCCGCAATCGCAGCATCGATCGCATTGCCGCCCTGAGCAAGAATCACAGCACCAGCTTGCGAAGCCAACGGGCTCTCGCTGGCCACCAGACCGCCAGACGATAAAACAACAGAACGCCCAGCCCAATGCTCTTTTGAGCCAGCCAGCGAATTTATTTTTGCGGCTTCTGCGGTCATACTCTCCCTGAGTGCAATCCTTGCTTCGAGTTGGTTCCCGAACGGTCTCGGGCACCGTCATGCGAGCGTGGAATAGTTAGCGCGGCCCACGGCAACCAGGGCGGCCTGATCGTTTAGAACGTCTATATCGACAACGCCGATGCTCTTGCCGGCGCGCCTGACGCGGGCAACGAGGGTGAGAGAAGTGTTGACGGCGGGACGAAGATAGTCGACGCGAAAGTTGATGGTTGGAAGAGGGCGGCCAAGCAACATCACCAGGCCGTAATCGCCGACGGTATCGATGAGCGCGGCAATCACGCCGCCATGCCATTGCGCGGTCCCGCGGCCGCGCTCAAACTCAGGCCGGAGCGGTACACGAACCGTCAGCTCCTGCTTAACCGGATCAGCGATTTGAACCTCAATACCGAGAAAGGCGATGAACGGCGAATGGGACAACTTATCCTGGAGTTGCTCGCGTGTCAGTGTCTCTGTGCTCATGGGATAACTACAACCTTTCCGAAAACCTCGCGGTCCTCTATCAGCCTTAAGGCTTCGTTTGTCTCTGCAAGGGGATAACTGCGATCGATAACGACCTTCAGCTTTCCGCTTTCGACCAGCGAGAGAAGCGTTTCGATGTCTGTGCGTGCCCAACTATTCGAGCCGAGGATCTTTAGCTCAAATGTCCAAATGAAGCGCAGATCTTCTTGCGGGTCGAATCCTGCCGTCGCGCCACAGGTAAGCAAGCGGCCGCCGACGCGGAGGCAACGCAGCGTTTTGACCCAGGTATCGCCGCCCGTATAGTTCACGGCTACATCGACACCGAGCCTGGCTCCATGCGCACGGCGGGCCGGCTTTCCGTAAAGCGCATAGATCTCTTTAACAAAGTCCTTCTGGCGATAATTTATGGTGTGATCCGCACCGAGAGCCTTGAGCTTTTCCTCTTTGTCCTGCGATCCCGCGCAGGCAACAACTTCGGCTCCGGTGAGCTTGGCCAATTGCACGCAACAAACACCGACTCCGCCACTGGCTCCGAGGATCAGGACGCGTTCGCCCTGCGAGACCTCGCCATTGGTGTGCATCATGCGAATTGCTGTTCCATACGCGCAGGGGAGGGCTGCTGCCTCCTCGAAGGACACCCGCTCCGGTATGCGCACGAGCTGATGCGCTTTAGTGCGGCACAGCTCGGCGAGTCCACCGTGGATCGTCTCCCCCGTTAAGCCGCCTTCAACACGATTGATCGGATCGATAAGAACTCGATCACCCACGGCCCAACCTTCAACACCCTCGCCGATGGATGCGATCTCGCCCGCCACATCCAGTCCCGGAATGACTGGGAAGGCAACCTTGATTCCTGGCATTCCTCGCCGCGTGAATACATCGTGGTAATTGAGCGAAGTGGCACGCACTTTCACCACAACTTCACCTAGACCTGCCTGTGGGTCAGGGAAGTTCTCTTCCAGAACCAGTTTTTCCGGCCCACCGTGTTCACGCAGTACGATTGCTCTCATTCTCTTCCTCCTCCAGGTGCTCAGGCCCTTGCTTGCAGCGTGGCATTTGCAATTTCAATTAGACGCTTTGTGTCTACTTTGTTTGTACTTGCGAGAGGCAGTTCCTTCAGGAACCAGACTCGGCGCGGATGTTGGTATGCAGGTGCATTCGTAAGTGCGAACTGCTGGATATCGGTCTCTGAAGCCTCTGTCCCCTGCTTGAGCACCACGAAGGCAACCGGCTTGGCGCCCTTGATTTCATCGGCGACGGGTACAACGGCAACCTGTTGAATTGCGGGATGCGTCTCAAGCATTTTCTCGACATCCCCTGGATAGATGTTTTCAGCACCACAAGAGAACATATCATCGGCGCGGCCAACATAGAAGTAGAAGCCATCCGCGTCCCGCGAAAAGACGTCGCCGGTGCGATAGTAACCGTCTTCCGTAAACACCTTTTCAGTTGCCTCTGGCTGGTTATGGTAGCCAGTCATCAGCGCCGGGCATTTGATCTCGAGTACGCCGGTGGCCGGCCCACTTGCCTCGCCATCGATTCGGAGCGACACCGCAGGATGCGAGTACCCAAGCGAGGATGGCGGCGAAACGCGGCCATCGGGATGCGGTGCAAATACGATGGGACCGGCCTCAGTTGTTCCGAAGACGTTTTGGATCGATGCCTTCGGAAACAGACCGCGCAGTGCATTGAACAAGCCCAGCGATACCGGCGCAGACCCCATGCGAAGCGATTGGACAGAGGAAAGATCGGTGCGCTCAATCAAATCCGGGCGCTTCAGGATCATGGAAAACATCGTCGGAACCGATGTAAGCGAATTACATCTGTAGCGCTGAATCGCATCCAGATAGCTGGCCACCTCAAAGCCGGGCATAAGAACAACCGTGTCATGCTGAGCCAGCGCCGCATGGGAAGTGGAAAGAGCATTCATATGATAGAGCGGGGCCGCAACGAGCAATCGCATAGGTTCTGACGACGCCGGCCGCCGGCGCATGTTAAGGACCCACAAGTGGCTGGAATGGGAAAGAACAACGCCCTTTGGAATTCCGGTTGACCCGGAGGTGTAAAGAAACATTGCAGCTTGGTTGCGAGCCGGCTGAATTGCATTGAAATCGCCTCTGTCGAGAAATGCCTCGAAGGATGCGAGAGCTACGCTAACCGGGCCTTTGTTGAAGGCGTCAAACACGATTGTGTCAATGTCCCGGGGACAATGGGATCTCCTCTGCGCATCGCAAAACACGATGCTCGCTCCTGCGTCACGAAGGATGTGGTTGACTCTCGCGGACGGCAGCTTAATGTTGATTAGTACCGGAACGAGGTCCGCCTGCATGGCGCCAAGGTAGACCGCAAGATACTCCGCACGGTTCGCGGATGCAATGCCGACACGGTCTCCCTGCTGAAGCCCGTATCGAAGCAATCCACGCGCGATTGCATGACAGAGCCCGTGCAACTCGCGATAGGAGAACGTGCGAGGCGGATTCTCGCCGCCAAGATCGATGATTGCCGGAGCATCCGGGTCCCCGGCCTGAGAGATGGCCGCGCCTAGATTGCCGGGTACCAGAACATCCGGATCGTTATTGCTCGATGAGTTCATCCTTCGACGAACTCCAGGCCAACGTTGAATGCGCTATGAGCCGGGATTAGGATCCGATCTTGATTTGCAATAACTCCATCCACTGAGTTAGCAGCAAGCACACTGGAAGTTAGTTTGAGCGAATCAACGCGAAATGTCAGCAGAGCCATGTAGTTAGCTCGCCCGCGTGCGTCAGCCCAGACTAATAAACGGTCTGACTCACGTCCTGCTTTCGACACAAAATCAATTGCAATGGCGCCACTTTGGATTCTCCACAATCCAGTCACGTCGCTCCCTTCAGCCGATCCTCCCAGAATATGCGCTAGTCTGGTAGCCGACTTTGCAGGCTCCTGACTGACGATGGAGATGCGCTCCAATGCAAGGGTGCCGTTTGGATGACGTTGTGCCTCGGGTCTCCATACAAGCTCGGGAGTGATGTGATGACAGAAATAGATTCGGCCAAAATCCGAGGTACCTGGCGCCAGACGAACCACATCGAACTTTGCATCCACGGTTCCGGTTGCAAGGTGTACCGGCCGCGCGAGAGGTTCCGGATTCAGAGCCGGTACATTACGAGCCAGCAACTCCTGATGCAGTTGCTCCGCATCATCGGCACCATACACCAGTCCGTTCAAACCCTCCGGAAAAGAGGATATCTCTGGCCTCTGCTTCGCTGCGCCGGACGGCAACCCCAATAGTTCCAGATAGTGATCGTTGAAGACTGCAAGATGATTCACGGAGCCGAGCGTGTGATGCCCTCGCTCCGTGAGATAAAAACCGAGCTTGCGATAAGCCTCCGCAGCCGCATCGATATTTTCTCCAACATCGATTACGAGATGATCGATTCGCAGTGCCGTGGCATCAGCATTCACAATAGTCACCTAATTCGCCTTACAGGTGAAGTTTTCCTGTTTCCAATTTAGAGGATCATTCGCTCCACCCGCCGGGCCGGTATAGACAGCCTTCTGCGGGAATGGGCACAGCTTGCGCTCATTCGTGACTGTACCGGGTGTTGCCGCGTCGCGGACATTGCTTCTGTGGACTGCAACAATCGAGTCAGGAGCAGTTCCATCCTCAACCCACTTTGCAAGAACGGGAAGCTTGTCCCACTCGTTCGGCCCAGGACCACCGCCGCAGTGCCCCATGCCAGGCATCATGAACAGGCGCGCACCCTGCTGAGCGTCTAAGTACGATCCCTTGAAGGTCGTCTGCACCATCTTCTCGTAGTAGCGAACGATGCTCTCTGGCAGTGCATCCCCATCCGACCAGCCCTGATAAATAAGTAGCTTTCCCTTCTTTCTCTCAAGGAACCGGGAGAGGTCCGGGTCCACTGCATCAATATTGTGCTTGGCAAAGTCCAGCTTGCCACTGTTTATGTCGTCAAAGTTGAACTCCCACCAGCCATACTCAGGAAAGGCTGCTGTCTTGTCCAGCGTTTGGGAAACATCCTTGATGTCCGGCGGAGGCAAACCGGGGGAGTCCTCGTAAAAGAGAAAGTTTGCATGATCGATCTCGTAGGCAAGGTTGCTGGGTAGAAAATTGTTTCCGCCCCAGGGAATCACATTTTGCGGCCACTGCACTTCGGAACCCAGGGATGGTCCAACAAACAAATTCTTCCCCCTGCTGTCGTGCGGCCCTGCATAGATTGCCTTGATGGCCTCGATCTGCGCCTTGGTGAAGCAACCATCCGCGTTTTTGTCACCGGCGCACGCATATTTCTTGAGATCGATATCCGGGTTGAATTTGCACTGGCGCGGATCATTGATCACACCGTCCTTGATTCCATCCAGTGCGTCACACTTTTCCAGAACCGCGTCCCTAAGAAGATTCAACTTGGTCAAGCTCTTGAAACTTCCATCGCCATCTTTGTCAAAAGCCAAGTTGCCGGCACCGTGGTTTTCGAGCAGTTGCTTTTCCGTCCAGATATGGGCAGCGTTGAGTGTGGTGAAATCGATTGCGGGCGAACCAATAACTATGCCATCGAAGTCATCCGGAAAGCGTTGAGCCTCTATCATCCCTTGACGGCCGCCAGTTGAGCAGCCTTCAAAGTAGGCATAGTTTTGCGCCTTTCCATAAAACGCCCGCATCAGCGTCTTCGATGCATTTGCTGTTACATGGATCGCTCGATACGCGTAGTCAATCAGTTCCTGCTTGTTATTGAACGCGAACGAGGAGTTAGGCTCGGCACCGCTGTCGTGTCCAGTGTTATTGCTGACGACGGCATAGCCTGCGGCCAGACGATTATTTGCGAATCCGAAGTTACCGGCCTTGCCACCATTACCAATGTTTAACAATCTGCCGTTCCATTTGCCCCCGAGCGGCAACTGCGCCTGCCAGTGAATTGCAGGGGCGATTAACCCATATACCTGGCAGTAGGCCGGGAGATCACCAGCGGCTGGGACAACATCTGCCGAGATAATCGTTAGGTTAGGTGTTCCAATGAGCTTGTGGCAGGCAGCCGACTCATCGACACCGTTGCTTGCGGCAGCACTCCTTCTGCCTTCTTGTGCTCCCAACTGGGCGATTCCTCCGCAGAGGATGAAGGCCAGTACCACAAAAGCGATGGATACTCTTGTTGCGGTGTTCCTGTTTATCATGACTCGAATCCCCTCAGCACAGGCAGAGGGCCGAGGCCCTCTTCCTGTGTCATGTAAGAATTACGTTCCGGGCAGCGCCAAATGCTAGACGATCACTCTAGAACAGGAACTTCAGTCCGAGTTGAATCTCGCGGTAGGCATTCGCGTTGATCAGGGAAGTGATTTTCCCGGCGTTTGCGTTGAGCGCAGTCGCGGAACTCCAGACTGAACCGCTTGGTTCACCGTAGTTCACATGATTGATTATGTTAAAGATTTCTCCGCGGAACTGAACAGCACTCTTCTCGCCCAAAAATCCTACCCTAGTGTCCTTGTTCACGGAGAAATCAAGATTCAGAAGGCCCGGACCGCGCAGTGAGTCGCGTCCGGCAGTTCCAAGATATCCGGCAGTGCCCACGGTGAACATGTGCGGGTTAAAATACTGCGACTGGTAGTGCTGGATGACCGTCGACTTGTTGTAGACCACCGCCAGCGGATCGAGCACCTGCGCCGCCGCAAGGTTTGCCGCTGTTACATAAGAAGGCCGATCTACTCCGCCGCCGCCGTTGGCGCCGATGCCGGATCTCGATATATTGACTCCGACTGTTGGCGTGAAAGGCAGTCCGCTTTGCGCAGTCAGAATGGGTGATACCCACCATCCATTGGTGATTGCACGGATGGCACTGCCATGCGCACTGACCTCCGGCAGACGGTACACGGCATTGACATGCAGATTCTGAGTCACGTCAAAGATTGCCGGACCCCTATCCAACCGCGTGTTATATGTGTTTGAGGGTTCCAACGGCGATGCGGAAGTTTCTGCCCCTACAACTCCCTGAACGTTATCAATTCCCTTGGACCAGGTGTAGGCAACCTGGAATTGAAACTTCTCTGAAGTGTTGTAGGTAAGGTTCGTCTGAAGAGCGTTATAGTTGGAATCGCCTGTCGTGCCGTTCTGGTTGATTGACGTGTATTGGGGGTTTATGCGCGTAGCACCCACCGGCCAGAAATACTGACCGCCAGTGATCTGCGGAACGTTCGGATTGATATCCAGGCTCTGAACCAGATGGGTCCCCCGATCCCCTACATACGCAACGCTCAGGACCGAGTGGAACGGCAACTGCTGCTGAATCGATGCGGTCCATTCGTCGGCAGTCGGCTGTTTGATATTGTGTCCGACTGGCTGAACGTAAAGTGCGATCCCATAAGTACTCCAGGCATTCGCCGGTGTAGGAATCGGAACCAGTGCGGTAGCGGTCGAGTTAGATACTCCCGCGATCGGAATTCCCTGCTGGAAGGTGTACGACGCCTGGGCGACATTCGACGTGGAAAAGGCACCGGTAAAGGGAGGCGTTCCGACCGAGTAGTTATTGTAAGTGCTATTCAGAGGCTCGATGTCATACAAGCGGTTATAGCTCGCGCGTATTGCTGTCTTTCCAGTGCCAAAGACATCCCATGCCACCCCCAGGCGTGGGCTGAAGTTCTTGAGCGACGGATTGCCGGCGATAATCGGACCAACTTGTAAGGCGCCGGTCGGAGAGACAAACGGCGTGTTATCGATGTAGGCAGAGTTGCCATGCAATTCTATCGGCATCGTCCACGGCTCGTAGCGAAGTCCGGCGTTTATAGTGAGCCGCTGAGACAACTTGATGTCATCCTGGATGTAGAATCCAAATTCATTTTGGTGAAACGCAGGATAGTACCGCGGTCCGGCGGTGTGGAACGTGTAACCGTTCGAGATGCCTTGCACAAAGTTGCTCAAGCTCGTGAACGAGAAGCTTCCACGGGCATTTTGGGGCGAGGAGATCGTCGGCACATCCCGCGTATAGAGCAATCCGAACTTGAGCGTTTGGCGTCCATATGTGTAATAGGCATCATCGCGCAGGTTATACAGCAGCTTGCGCGAGCGCGTATCCGAGCTGCAAGGACCGAAGCTAGCGGCTCCGGAGACGCTGATAGATCCCATTCCAGCGCCCTGGATCAATTCAAGATTCCCTGGGACCTTGGCGGTGCAGTTGACGTTGACATCAATGCCGGTGTAGGACAGGCCAATTGTGTTCAACAAGCGGGGCGAGAAGATGTGTGTCTCTGATACTGTTCCGATATTTCCCTTGCTCAGGCCCTGGTAGTAGAAATATGGGAAGCTATTGAGCACTGGGACAGTTGCATGGTCCGACGTGAATCGAGCAAAGGCAGTGTCCTTAGCGCTGAATGTGTAGTCGACTCTCTGCTGTCCGTAGAACTCTTGTTGCGCAAGTAGGAATGAGTAGGCATAAGTTGCAGTGCCTGGAATGTACTGCAGCCCAAGGGTTCCAGCCGGAGGGCGAAATACCGGCAGGATCAGCGCCGAGACGGGATTGACCGTAACCGTTGCACTGGACGACGACAGCTTCAACTGCGAGCAGGCAGTGTTGTTCAGGGCAGTACCTGCAGGCGCAACGCAGCCAGCGTCAATCGACGTGCCAATGCCTGTTTGAGGTTGGGATGCAACGAGAGCTTCAATGACCGTATTCGTAAATGCGCGGTCCTTCTTGAAGTATCCGCCAAACGCGCCACCGAATTGATTCCTTTGGAACGATTGCTTGGCCTGAGTGGAAAGCAACAGAGGGCTCTTGGCATCGAGAGCGGCGTTCCGTACAAAGTCGTACCCGTCGCCGTGGAAGGAGTTCGTTCCGGCTTTGCTGACGAGGATAAGCTGCGCGCCAAGGACGCCACCGTATTGAGCATCGATAAAGCCGCTGAGAACTCGAAACTCCTGGATTCCGTCTACGCCGAGGGAATTGCTGAGAATGGATGAGCCCGCGCCGCCCTGAATACTTACGATCGATGCACCATCGAGCAGCTGATTGTTTGAACGATCGGGAAGGCCGTTGGAACTGAACCACTCGCCAGTCGTTCCGCCTTGTGGGGATAGGTTGGTGTTCTTATCAATGCCTGGCTGTAGAAACGCTAACGTTACAAAGTTACGCCCATTCAACGGCAGGTCCTCGATATGCTCAGGAGAGACAAAGCCTCCAAGGGTAGGACTGGTCGTATCAACCTGGCGAGTGTCTGCCTCCACGGTGACGGACTCACTAACCGAGCCGACGACCAGAGAGAAATCCTGCACCGACTGCTTTGCGATCGTAATAGGAAGCTCAGCGACCGATTTGCTGGTAAAGCCGGCGTGACTCACTGTAACTTTGTACGTGCCTACAGGCAGTTCTTGAATGGCATAGGAGCCATCGCTGCCACTGGTTGTGGAGCGAGTCAACGATGTCCCGAGATTCAGCACCGTCACAGTCGCATCTTGAACCACGGTTCCTCCGGGAGCCTTGATCGTTCCGGAGAGCGAACCGGTTGATACCTGTCCGCTGGACCTTGTTGCGCTTAGAAGCGCAAGCATAGCCATAAATGCGGCACAGCTACGAAGAATGCGCTTAACTAGCGAAAATGTTTCAGGATGTCTCATATTCTTATCTCACTTTCTTGGAGTAGGGGCAGCCGGGCGCCAAGCAGATGCGAACCCGAATGACAGTCCAGCAGGGCCTGCGCAAGCTGTGCGGTGCTCATGGTGCATGCGATAGATGCAGTGCGGCGTTAAGTGTTCCGAGTGCATATACAGCTCGGCTAACTTACTTCACACAAGATGTTGGTTGGAAGTGATTAGCGACAACAACAACAGCGACAACAGCGAGAGCTGCAGTAATAGGCAGCGTCAAGCGTGTCAAGCCGTGTTAGATAAGTTGTCTGCATAGTCAGTTGACTCATTGTTACGTGAAGTGAAATAACTGTCAAGCGCATTGACGATAATTCGGGTCGCTCAATACATACCACCGCACTACTTATCGTTTTGCACAATTCCGGCGCGCATCCGTTTTACGTCTCTTAACACTGCTCCCTATGCGCTTCCTTCGTCGGAACTAAGAAGTGCATCGACGATCTCTCGGTGACACTCAAACAACCTCAAATCGTCCGGCTCCCTTGGCCGTGAGACCGGAACATCGATTACCTTTTGAATCCTACACGGTTGTCCGCTGAGAACCACAACGCGGTCAGCGAGGAAAGCTGCTTCCAGGGTGTTATGTGTAATCAACAGCCCTGACGGATTCTGATTCAGCCATAACTGCTGCACCAATTGCCGCAAATGCCGGCCTGTTATCTCATCCAATGCGCTGAACGGCTCGTCCATCAGCACGATACCGGGCTTGATTGCGAATGCTCGTGCGAGGGCAACCCGTTGCCGCTCCCCCCCAGACAGGGACATTGGAAACGCCTGCGCATGTGCGCCAAGGTGAACTAAGTCCAACATCTTCCGGCCTGCTTCGCGCGGCACCTGAGCCGCGTCAGTAGCCAGGGATATGTTCTTTTCCACTGTGCGCCACTCAAGTAAACGAGGTTGCTGAAAGACCATACCGACACGACATCGATCAGTGGGCAGTTCGATGCGGACCTCACCCGAGTCCGGGCGATCCAGTCCGGCTGCGAGGTGCAAGAGTGTCGTCTTGCCAATTCCAGATGGGCCAACAAGCGCAACAAGTTCGCCTTCTGCAACTAGGAGCGAAAAGTCTTCGAGAATCTGCCTGAGTCGTCCACTGCGTGGCGTGCGGAAAGATTTCGATACTTGCGCAAAGATGATCCCGCCGCTCATACAGTTGCCACCCGACGCCAGCGCGTAATGCGACGTTCGATAATCTGAAGCAGTCCGTATTCGATCACTCCCATCACAGCGCCGAAGATGATTGTCCAAGCGAGAACTCCCGCAACATTCTGCTCGCTGAACTCCTGATTCAATTGGTAACCTACTCCGCTTGACATTCCGAATATCTCAACCAGCACAATGACTTTCCAGGCTAATGAAAATCCCAAGCGCAGCCCGCTCAACAGCAGCGGAGCCATTGCTGGAAGCCATAAGTGAAAAATGCGGTCAAGAGGCTTGAGGTGAAATATATGCGCCATCTCAATCAGCGAGTAGTCCACCGCGCGTACGCCCTGAATTACATTGACCGTTAGCGCCGGAGCTACACCCAGCCCCAGGGCAACTACCGGGGACCTCCAACTCACTCCAAACCAGATGACGCAGAGCAGTGCCCACACGAGTCCAGGGATAGTAAGCCCAAGAATGATGCCCGGGCGCAGAAATGCTTCAAGCAGCCGACTGCGGCCCGCGGCAATGCCTACGACCAGAGAAACGACAAAGGCGAGTGAGCAGCCCAGCACAATCCGCTCCAGTGTGAGTCCAATCTGGACGAAAGCGCCCTCCGTCACTGCTACTCGCCTCACCTCAAGCGCAATCTCCGACAGTCCCGGTATGAGCATCGAATGCAGGCTGCGCGCCATAGCCTCCCATCCAAGCGCGATGATAATCAGAAAGCTGATGGGAGGAAGAACGGAGCGCTGAAGCCAACCAGCCCACTGCTGCCCGCGCCCAGATCCCTGAGACACAGGAACGCTGGTCGTGTTAGTGCGACTGTCGAGTTTGGGAATCATGCTGCTCACGACTTAAGCCTTTCTAAACTACTTCGATGATAGGTCGAGGTGATCTGCTACGGAGTATCCCGCTTCGAATAGCTACATCAATCACCTTGTCCGCATCCTTGATAACTAATGGCGACCACTCTGTCTGATATATCTCCGGAAGTCTCTTTACCAGCAGTTCGATTGCCGCTCGGTCGCTGGAGGAAATTCCCATCTCCTGGTGCAGGTCGGCAAGAATCTGCGGCCGAGCCTGTATCTCCTGGTTTGCAGATAAGTAGAACTTTGATAGCGTACTTACAATGCCGCGATTCTGTTCGAACCAATCACGCCGCGTTCCCTGTCCACCCAGGAAAAGCGGACGCTCGCTATTGGTGCCCTGCCGCCATTGGTCTCGCACCTTGGCTATCTCTCTTGCTCCGCCTGCTATGAGGCGAGTGGACACCGGCTCAATGGTGATGACCGCGTCTACATCGCCACGCTCAAACAGAGCCAGATTTGCCGTCGGCGGCCCAAAGATAAATTCAAAGTCGTGCTTCAGATCCAGGCCAATGAGAGAGGCCGCGAGACGCGCCTGACGATAAGTCTCTGTCGTCTCAGGTTGCGTTGCGATCCGCTTCCCTTTCAGGTCTTGCGGCGAACGAAATGAGCTATTGCCTTTCACCAACCACGATCCGTGGTTGATCAGGCCGGGAGCAAAAATGGCAACATCATGTCCGCGAAGCGCAGTCTCCACGCCGCCAATTGGGCCAAAAAACCCGACATCAATCGCTCCGGCAAGCAACTGCACCTGCGATTGGCCGGGATCGCCGCCCAACCATTGCAAGGGAACCCCCGCTCCCGGTTGCGCGTTTCTCTTTTCCAACAGATCGTGCCAGAGGGCTCCCGCAGTACCAGTGTTTGGCTGCTCGATTTTGGTGGTCGGAGTTTGTGCAAATATACGTCGCCTCGACACGAACGATCCTGCCAGCAATGCAGTTGCGTGCCGTAAAAGAGACCGTCGCGAAAGTTCTGGCAACTCCAATGAGTGGCTAAATTCTTCGTTCATATGTGTTTGTGCCTTATGAAAGCCGCTCATTGAGCTGGCTTTGGATAAATAAACTCAACCAATGGACCTTTTAAAACTAAAGGTCCTTGTCCAAGAGCTGAGTTGTATGAGGGAACTGGAAGATACGGGCGTATCTAGCGACAACAACAGCAACAACTCGCAAGGCGCGAGGTCATGGATAGCGGAATGTTCACGAATCGATCCATACTTGTTGTCTTACTTCCACAAATGTACAACATTGCGCTGTTCAAATTCAAATTCCTTCCCGATCTTTCCGCCAACTCGATGATCGAAATCTAATCATCTTTTCTTAATCTCATTGATTCCGTATGTATTCCACTTCGCTGCAACGCGATCCAGGTCGCGCTTAGGAGGAGCCGCCAGAGCCGGATACACATGCTTGCGTGTAGCATCAATGCCCACTCGCGAACTAACCTGGTCCTTCGACAATACCGGCTTCCCGTTCACCAGAGGCTGCGACGGGTCAAGAGTAATCGGGTCCGTGCCGCGCTGGATCGTTATATCCTCGGCCGGCTGCATATGAAAGCTAAGCGCCCACTCCACCCAGAAGGAGTCGCGCACATCGATATCGTGGTCTACGATAATCGTTGTCTTGCCGATCGCCTGGCCGAGCGACCAGGCGCCCAGAATCGCCTTAAGCGGTTGGAAGCGGTTTGTCTTCTTCAAAGAAATAATCAGCCGGCCGGCCGCACCGCTGCTCTCTGTAACACAAACGTCGTGCACCGGCAATCCAAGATTGTTTTTCAGATGACGCCGCACTTCCATCTCGCGCCCCAGGCTCTTGATGCAACTGGACTCACTCGGCGGCATCTGACTTAGAAACGCCTGGTAGATTGGGTTCTTGCGATGGGTAATGCAACTAACCTCAAACAGAGGATTGTTGCCTCCGGTGCCCATATAGCCTGCGTATTCTCCGAATGGCCCTTCCTGTTCGCGCGCGCCACACTTAATCTTTCCTTCAATCACAACCTCGGCGGTTGCGGGAACAAGCAGGTTCACTGTCTTGCATCGCACCACATCAATGGCTTTGCCTCTGATTCCACCCGCGGCAGCCAACTCATCTACACCATAAGGAAAGGGACTCACCGATGTCAGTCCGATCACGGGGTCTGCTCCCAGCACAATGGCAACTTCCGTGTCGTTGCCCTTCGCTTCGTTCTTATCGATGTGATGATTCATATGGCGGTTTGGATTGATCATGATGCCGGCCCGCCGCGGCCCTTTCACCTGCACCCGGTACGTACCCAGGTTAGGAACACCTGTCTCCGGATCGCACGTCACAATGAACGGCGAGCTATGATACGGCCCAGGGTCCTGATCCACTGTCCAGATAGGCGCTGGGAGTATCTCCATATCTGCGTCCTCGCCCATGTGCACCACTTCCTGGCACGCGCCTATATCAACCAAGCGAGGCGCAATCGGATTCTTGCCTCGCTCCCACGTCTCCCAGATGTGGTCGACATCCGTATCGAGCGCAGTCGCGTAAATCTCGCGCGATCCACCGAGAATCCCGACAACCAACGGAATCTTGCTCCCCTTGATGCGGTCGAACATCAACGCCGGGCGCCTCTCCTGCGGAAGCGTCCGGAACGCCTGGCGACAGACTGCGCTAATCTCCCAGTCCTTGTCTACTTCCGCGGTTACATGACAAAGAAGTCCTTTTTCTTCAAGCCGCTGAAGATATTCACGCAGATCCGCATAAGCCATGATTCTTTCTCCGTTCAGTTATGTTCTCAGTAACTCTTTTTTGCCGGTGCCAGTATCTCAGTTGATCAGAAGGTCCACTGAACTAGCTGCCAACCCTTTCATCACTAATCTCCGAGAATGCGGCACCTGCGATGGATTGCCAGATCGGTCAGGCTCCTGTGCCCCATTCGCAACCTTCCTCAATTCCTTGTTGGGTGCGGTACAGCTTTCTTCCATGCCTCTTTGAACGAGGCAATACCCGCTCGAAGATTGAATAGTTGCCACACTTGCGCGTCGCATGCGGGGCATACTGCTCCAACCTCAGGCGTGATCGGTGCTCGCAAGCAAATGCCGCAGTAAACCAAGCCCGTCGAGGCGGATATCCACCCAAACCTGCTGGTGGATTGATTTCTGCTGATCACGATAGTGTCTGGATGGATTTCGGTCATGAGTCCCTTGGATACTTGAACGGTCAAGAAAGTCGTTAAGGCAAAAATAAGAAAGCCCCACGAATGATCGGGGGGCTTTCTCACTGCTTCGCGCCTTCAATTCCTGGCTCAGCGACAAAGCGAAATGCGCCCACACGTAGAACAACATCTACAGGGCGGACAATTCGCGATTGCGCTCCAAATGCTCACAATGTGAATACTAATACGATGTTGAATGCGGCGCAACCATTTGAACATGAATGTTCAGGTGTGATTCCGCTTTGGCTGCTTCTGGATGGTTACGCTGCAAATAGCTGCAGATTCAGCATCACTGTCTCGCGAACAATGCCGATTCCGCGGTGATGCTGACTGTGGATATTGCAGGTTTCTCTTCCCAATTACACACTTACCGGGCAGAAGGATTTGCCTTGGCAATAAACCCCAGCAAGTCGCTCGCAAACTTCTCCGGTTGCTCCCAGTGCAGTGCGTGCCCGGTCTCGGGATACACCTTCAAGACTCCATGGGGAAGCGTCTTCACCAGCACATCCTGATCTTCTTTCTTGAAGAAGTTATCCTTTTCGCCCCACAACACCAGAGTTGGAACATGAATCTTCTTCAGATCGTCAAATGAGTCATTCCCAAAGAAATCTGAGCCCAACCCGTGCCAGGTCGAAGCCGGAACTCGCTGTGCTTCACTCACCAGAGTCTCATAGAACGAAGCCGGTACCGATCCGTAGATCGTACTCGCCTGGAAATCGCGCGCAAACGTGTAGGGAATCGGGTCCTGCAGCCCTGAGAATGCACTCTTTATCTCATCCGTAGCGCTGTGATTCGGTTGAAACCCAGGGCCCGAACCGATGAGTACCAAACGGTCTATATGATCCGTGTCTTCTTCGGCCACCGTCTGTGCCACAAAGCTTCCCAGTGAGTGACCAACCAGCGTGGCATGGTGAATATGGAGTTGGTCCAGAAAATCAAGAATGTCCGCCGCAAAGTCCGTGCGTAGAAATCCTACCGCCGGATGATCAGACAGTCCATGGCCGCGCAACGTAATCGCATACACCCGATAGCTTGGCGGAATCAGCGGAAATACGCGGTCGTAGGAATGCCATGAGTCGCCGGCCCCGTGCAAAAGGACGATAACCGGACCATTCGGGTTCCCTTGTACCACGTAGTTCAGCGTAATGCCGGTCTTAACCTTGATCAAAAGCGATGTGAGTTGCTGGTTGGGTTGAGCAGTGGAGTCGGAAGCAACAGAGAATGTCAGGGCAATCGCAAGAAGGGCAAAACTCACCTTCTTCAATGTGGAGACCGATGGCAGTGCTTTCATAGGGAGCCTTTCGTCGTAGATTGGAATTCGTGTTTGAGGTTCATGTTGGGAATGAAACTTCAGATTTCGTTCGAACATCGACACGAATCACTACCCACTGCCTTCGGCGCTGGAGACTTCTGGAATACCCCGGTCAAATAGGAGAGCAGTATCCCTGCTGCAAGCAGGGCAAAGTACAGATAGGGCAACCATCGATATACACCGACGGCATTTGGATCAAACGCGCTCCATCCTGCCAACCCGAGCACAAGGAACGCTCCACCCGAAAGTCCAAGAGAGGTGGGCTTAAAGATCGGCAACCGGCTCTTGAACAGCGCTGCAAATGCAACAAAGATATAGGCAGTTATAAAACCGTAAGTCGCCACACTCCCCACCCATCCGTAGATATCGAAGGGGCTGGCCTGGCGCGCGGCAAGGAATACTGGAATGACTAACGTGGCCAGAGAAACCAGAACCACCGCTGTGTGCGGCGTTCTGTTAACGGCATGGGATTTCCCATAGAAGGCGTGGATGTACCCATCGCGGCTCATGGTAAAGAGTGTGCGGGCAGCGGCCGTAATGCAGGCAAGCGTGCAAGCGAAGAAACTGAACACAGACGCCGCGGCCAGCGCGGGTGCCAGCAAGGGAAGGCCGCGAAGCTGCGCCAGCAACTGCAGCGGAGCTCCGTTGTCCTGCAACGAAGCTGCCTGGCTCCCAAAGCCGATGTTCTCCGCATAGGCTGTGAAGGTGAAAAAGAAACCGGAAAGAACTGCGGTCGTCAGAACGGATCGCGGTATCGTGCGAAGCGGGTTCTTAGCCTCGGCCCCAAGCGCGGCGGCACTTTCAAATCCAACAAAGCTGAAGATAGCCAGTACCAATCCTCCGCGTACCTGTTGCACATCCAAACCAGATAAATGGAACTGACTCCAGTCGAGATGGAGCGCGCTTCCGTGTCCCGGGAGTGTGAACAAAGCGAGGATAAGAAGGATTGAGCATGCCTCAATCCATAACATCAAGCGCGCAGAGAGTTGCACGTCCCGATAGGCAAGTGCGGCTGCAAGAGCGACCGCACAGACAGTCAGCCAAACAGAGGGAAATGGACCAGGCTGCGCTGCTTCAAACAGGGACCATGCATAGTTTGTGAGCCCGCCGGTCACTGCCGCAGCCGTGCCAACGTAAGCAATCAGCAGCGCCCAACCGGTGATCAGACTCGGCCATTTACCGAGTGAATTATGAACGAACGAATAGAGCGAACCCGAAGAAGAGGACTTGCTCGCGAACACATTAATGCTGCGTGCAATGCAGGCAATGCCAAGTGTAGCCAGCAGATATGCTAGCCAGGAACCTTTGCCTGAAACTGCAAGCACCAGCGGCACCACCATCGCAGGAGTTGCCGTTGGCGCGATGCTGGCCAGAGACTGCCCGATTGTCTCCCACTGCGAGAGCTTGTTGGAGTGCAGACCGGTCCTGTGCTCTGTTTCTGTTACGAGGGACTGGGTCATCCGATCTATTCTCCTTGCCCTGTATCTCTGCCGGGCAACGCAGACAGAGACGAAATGTTAGGCTACAGACCTCTCCGGGCGCCAACTGATACTCAGGAGCTAACCCGCACAAACATATATGAATTTTCAATTGGGAGTTCAGGAAATGAGCGCGCGCCTAGCTGCGACAACAGCCAAGGATAATCCGAGTTGGGTAGGAAAGGCTCATCACTTTACTTAAGTAATGATATGAGATGGCTGAATAGATTGCAATACCGCGATAAAAGGCATAGCAACAGTGGATACACGGCTGGAAGCTCTGCCAATAGATCCCAGGAACTCTTGACATGCCCCTTACCCTGTTTTATATTCACCCTTAACAGGTTCCAAATCTAGTATCCGGTTTACCCTCCAGATGAAGTTTTACGCACAAGGTTGTTGTCGCTCGTAGGTCCACTCGTACGGAACGGGTTATCCGTTCGGTACGAAATGTTGATCTCGCACAACAGCAAGTGCTTCCATCCCTTTGATTAAATCCTGAGTTCTACTCGCAGATTTCTTCACCGGCTTCGAAGCAGCAGGGAATATCGAATCTGTGCTTCGGCGCATTCTCTTCTCTGCCCTGTTAACTTTCCTAACTCTCAACTACACGAAAGCCACGAACCAATGCTGCGTTCGGCTTTTCAGTGAGGTTTCCTAATGTCCAAAAGAATGTTCTTGTTAATTGCCATCGGCGTGTTCTCCGCATCCCTCCTCCCCGCGCAGTCTCTTGATGGGCGCTGGAGTGCTACCGTCAATGTCAGAGGGGCAAATATCCCCTTCCGCATCGATTTTGCGGGCTCTGGAACACAAATCACTGGCTCCTTCTTCAATGGGGACGAGAAGGTCACATCCACCAGCGGTGAGTATGCGAATGGTAACCTTGTGCTGCGCTTCGACGCCTATGCCACAAGGCTTGAAGCTACGCTGAAGGATGGCGTACTTGAAGGCCAGTATGCGCGTGAAACTGGTCCGGCGCAGCCCTTTGAGGCAAAGCGCTATGTTGCTGAGACGCTCAGTTCTGCCAATGTTCCGCCAATCAGCGGCCGGTGGGAGCTCGAGACTCACACACACTACGGCGAAAGCGCTTTGCTCCTGTTAATCCAACAGTCCGGTGCAACAGTGACTGCGGCCATATCGCGCGTGGATGGTGATACGGGCAGGATCGATGGCGTCTACCAAGACGGCAAGTTTGTGCTGAGCCATTTCGATGGTGCGCGTCCACTGCTGCTGGAGATTACTCCCGCAGCGGATGGCTCACTGGACATAGTACAAAATGGGCAAACCAAGCTGATTGCCTTGCGCCCAGAAGCGGCGCGGGCCAAAGGGCTTGTCCCCCCCGTTGATCCGGCACAGCATTCGCACGTTGAGAACCCGGACGAGCCACTCCACTTCAGCTTTCCCGATCTGGCCGGAAACATCGTTACAAATGACGATCCGCGCTTTCGCGGCAAAGTCCTGCTGGTGACAGTCACTGGGAGTTGGTGCCCGAACTGCCACGACGAAGCGCCATTTCTGGAATCGCTCTATCGCAAATATCACAGTCGTGGGCTTGAGATTGTGGCTTTGAGTTTTGAAGAGGCAAATCAACTCAAGAATCCAACCCGCTTGAAGGCTTTCATCAAGCAGTATGGGCTTGATTACACGGTGTTACTGGCAGGGCAGCCGGATCAGATTGCCGAAAAGATCCCGCAGGCCGTGAACCTCGACGCGGTTCCAAGCACTTTCTTTCTTGATAGGCAAGGGCGAGTGACGAGCATTCACGCAGGCTTTGCCGGCGCTGCAACTGGAGAGGTCTACACGCAACTTCTGGAAGAGACGAACGAGAAGATCGAGCATTTGCTTGCAGAAGGCGGTGGACCAAAGAGCGGACTGCGCCCTGAAGCCAAGGCAACCGGAAAGCCTGGCGAATAACAGGAGAGGAATCCTGGTTCCACTTACACAGTTGTCTGCGGCGAGTTGAGTTTCCCGGGGAAATCTAACTCGCCGCGTTGATTACTCACTGCAATAAGTCAATTTATTGAGCTGCCTTTTCAAATGCCTGATCGAGATCCCAAAGCAGATCGTCCAGATCTTCCGTTCCAATGGATAGCCGAATCTGCTCAGGCTTCACGCCGGCCTGCCGCTGTTCTTCCTCAGTCAATTGGCCATGCGTAACCGTTGCAGGGTGCACGACAAGCGACTTGGAGTCACCCACATTGGCAAGGAAAGAAAATATCTTCAGCGACTCAATGAACAGCTTGGCCTTTGCCAAGCCGCCCTTGATACCGAAAGTGAAGATGGCGCCCGGCCCCTTTGGCAAATACTTCTTAGCCAACGCATGATACGGACTATTCGCAAGCCCTGGATAGTTGATCCACTCCACTTGCGGATGCGCAGCCAAATGCTCAGCTATCTTCTGAGCCGAGGCAACGGCCCTCGACAGCCGGAACGAAAGCGTCTCCAGCCCCTGCAAGAACAAAAATGCGTTGAAGGGGCTCATGCACGCGCCAAAGTCGCGCAGGTAATGCAGACGCGCCTTCACGATGAATGCTTGATTGCCCCACTTTTCCCAATGCACATAGCCGCTGTATGCGGGATCAGGCGTGGTGAAGTCAGGAAACTTCCCATTTCCCCAATTAAAGTTACCCCCATCAACAAGTAACCCGCCGATGCTAGTTCCGTGGCCGCCAATATACTTTGTCGCGGAGTGAATGGAAATATTTGCGCCATAATCAAACGGCCGAAACAGATACGGCGAGCCGAAGGTGTTATCAACAATCAACGGAATCCCGTTCTCTTCCGCAATGCGCGCAACAGCCTCAAAATCCACGATATTAATATCCGGGTTGCCGATGGTTTCGACGAACAAGGCACGCGTGTTGTCGTTGATGGCGCGTCGAAAGTTCTCCGGATCGTTTGAGTCGACCAGCTTTGTAACAATACCGTGCTTCGGAAATGTATTCACAAACAGGTTGAAAGTTCCGCCATAGAGAGTCTTAGCGGAAACAATCTCATGACCCGCGTGGGTAATATTCAGAATCGAATAAGCCGTGGCTGCAGAACCGGAGGCAACGGCCAGTGCGCCAACGCCGCCTTCCAGGGCAGCAATACGATTCTCAAGCACTTCGTTGGTCGGATTGATGATCCGCGTGTAGTCGTATCCCGGTTCGCTTGCAGAACTGATTCCCTGCGCGTGCGCAAAGTCCTTGAAGACGAAGGAAGTTGTCTGGTAGATAGGAACAGCGCGTGCTCCCGTAGTTGGATCAGGCACCTGTCCTGCGTGCAGTTGCTGCGTGTCAAAACCGTACTTTCTTTCACTCATGGTCTAACTCCTGCGGCCCAATGTGGTTCACGATCAAGAAAAGTATTTCTCGGGATCAATCCGGTAGCTGTCGAGCGAGGTATCCAGATCGACCTGGAGCGCACTGTTAAACACATTGTTGACGATCATCATCGCGCCAAAAACCGTAAGGTCGACAATCTGCGCCGGCGTAAAGTGCTTGGCCAGTCGAGCGTACAGTTCATCTGACACGCCATTCGCGTTCTTCGCCAACTGACGGCCATACTCAACCACTGCCTGTTCGCGCTCGGTGAGTTTCAGATTGAAGGGATCTTCGCCCCATTTCACGATTTCGCGATGCATGAATGTGGCGCAAAGCTCACAGGAGTTCGCACGAGAAATTCCATCGCAGAATAGGATCGCAAGTCGTTCGCCCAGGAATGGCTTTACCTGATCAAACAGCTTGTACCATTCCAACACCGCATTCAGTGCCACGGGAGAGTGGAGCAGCGTGGCCTTCATATTGCTGATTCTGTGCTCCAGTGACACCTTTGCATGCGCCGCCTTGATCTCCGGCGATGCTTCTTCAAGATTGACATATTGGATGCGGCCCATTTTAGGCTCTCCCTTTGATTCCAGCTAAAATTTCGTCTTTGAATCGTACGGCTTATCGAACGCGGCGCCAATTGCACCAATGACTGCATCTGCAACCTGCTTCAGGTCAGCGTCGGTCGACGTCAGTGGTGGCGCAAGGCAGATCACGTCCGTCAGTACACGTGTGTAAAGTCCACGCTTCAGCAGTTCTGCGCGCAGTCTGCGGTCGAGACCAAGCTCACCTGGTATCCGCTCCCTGGTCGCGCGGTCGGCAACAAGCTCGATGCCGGCCAGCAGACCAAGCCCGCGTATATTGCCAACGTGCGGATGATCCCCAAGCCCTGCCCGCAACCGCTCCTGCAAGCGCTGGCCCTGCTCTGCGGACCTCTCCACCAGGTGCTCATCGCGAATGATGCGAATATTCTCGATAGCCACAGCGCACGCAACTGGATGCGCCGAGTTCGTGTATCCATGCCACCACCGGCGGTTAATCGGAGCCGAATCAAGAACTATCTTGATACGCTCACTGATGCCAATCCCACCCAGCGGCACATACGCGCTCGTAATACCTTTCGCAAACTGGACAATATCCGGCTGCACACCCCAGTGCTGCAATCCAAACCAGCGCCCGGAGCGGCCAAATCCCGTAATCACATCGTCCACGATCAGGAGCACTTTATAGCGATCGCAAATCTCGCGGATGCGCGGAAAGTAGTCAGCCGGCGGAACAATCACGCCACCGCCTCCGCCTTGGACCGGCTCGGCTATAAATGCAGCCACCGTCTCCGGCCCCTCGCGAAGGATCGCCTCTTCCAGCAAATCGGCTGCGGCCACGCCGGGAGTAACATCCGTCCTGCTGGTCTCAAACCGATACGCATAATGCGATGGAATATGCAGAAACCCTGGCTGCCGCGGACCAAAAACCTCAGAGAACTCCGAAACCCCCGTCGCGCTTGAAGCTCCGATCGTCGAGCCATGGTACGAGAGATTCAGCGCAATGATCTTGGACTTCTCCAACTGACCCTGCGTCCGCCAAAAATAACGGGCCGTCCGAATCGATGTATCGGTTGCCTCTCCGCCTCCACTGGTGAAGTAGAAAGAGTGAATCGACGGATAGATAACTTCTCGCAGCAACTCCGCTAGTTTGATTGCCGGTAGATGCGTTGCACCCGCATAGGCGTTGGAGAATGCGAGCCGCGACAATTGCTCGGTTGCCGCATTCACCAGTTCTTTGCGGCCATGCCCGAGGTGCACATTCCACATTCCACTAAGGCCATCAATGTAAGATTTCCCCTCGATGTTGGTGAGCCACGACCCCTCGCCAGACACCCAGATGAATGGGTCGATATGCGCGTCAGGGTGGTGCTGTGGATGCAGAAGCAAATCGCGGTCCACTGCTACACGTTCCGCTTTGTTATAAGGCTTTGCAGCGTCAGTTGCCTGGGAATTTACATCACGGCCTGAAAAAAGAGTCATGATTCCTCGCTTGAGAGGTTGTCTGTCACTGTATTTGGCAGGCTTGAAAAAAAACGGGACGGCCTATCGGTCTTACTGCCGCGCGTGGTTTAAGCCACGCGCACAGTACACCAATTCAACCGCATGGCGATCGCAGGACAATCGCTGGCGAGGCAAACGCGCGCGTCTGCCTCTAGCTTACGATTGACCACTCGCAGATCATTTGTGCTTTTCATTAGACATACGAAGTATAAAGTCCTGTCGTAATGATGGTCAAGATTGTAACTCGCACTCCTGACGGGACTTTAATTGAGGTCCCATCTAACATGCCGGAGAATACTTACCCGCTGGCGGAGGAAGCTGCGCTAGTGATTCGCCAAAGCTATGCGTCCCGACCTCGGCAATAATGTCTGAGCCAAGTCTCAAGTCCGAAGCATCCATGCCGTCTTTAGAGCACGAACTTCCCGTCAACTCCATATCCTACTTGTCCGGAATCCCGATTCGCTTGTGGTGAAGCGGAAGACGCCACACACCAATCGATCCGGTTTGTAATCGACATCCAGCCTGCAATGGTCGCCTGCAATCACGGCATTTACTGCATCTGTGGTATTCTGCTTTCTGCAAGTTGCGGATGGTAAAGGGATATTAACGTTCGATCCCCACTAGCCGCCCCTATCTTCTCATCCCGCAAAAGTCTGTCTGCATTCGGTTTACTGGCGCCCCGTGACCCCTGATTCAATCAAAGCCTCGATGGCGAGCGCGCCGCCACCCCCTGACTCCTCGGGCCCTTCCTGGTTTACCCCTTTCCTGCCCCACCCCGCCCTGACCAACGGACATCTCCAAACCATTGTTGGCAACTTCTTTCCCCGTCCTCCCTTCGATATCCCAAGCACAGAGGAAGCCGTATTGGTAGATCCCTCCGACTCGAGCCGCGTCCTCTGCCATTGCCACTGGCAGCCCGAAACGGTCCGTGCAGATCGTCTCACCGCTGTACTGCTCCACGGCCTTGAGGGCTCGTCGGACTCCCGCTATATTCGCGGCATCGCCGCCCGCGCCTGGGCAGCCGGCATGAACGTTGTACGCATGAATATGCGTAACTGCAACAATTCTGAGGATCTTACGCCAACTCTCTACCACTCTGGCCGCTCCGGCGACGTAGGGGCCGTGATCGGTCATTTCACCACCCGATTCGGCCTGCGCAGGGTAGCCCTCGTCGGTTACTCCATGGGGGGCAACATGGTGCTCAAGCTCGCAGGCGAGTGGGGAAACAGGCCGCCGCTCGTCGCAGTTGCCGCAGTCTGCCCGGCCATCGACCTCGCTGCGGGCTCCGACGCCCTGCATGAACTCAAAAATCGCCTTTATGAAATGAGATTCCTGCGCGGACTCATGCGCCGACTCCGCCGAAAGGCAGAACTGTTCCCCGGCGTTTATGACCTCAACAATCTCGGCCCACTCCGCTCCATCCGCCAGTTCGACGACAAAATCGTCGCCCGCTACTGCGGTTTCCGCAATGCCGACGACTACTACTATCGCTCCGCCAGCGCCCGCGTTATCGACCGCATCGCCGTTCCCACCCTCATCCTCGCCGCACAGGACGATCCCTTTATCCGCATGTACCCGGAAACCCGCGTCCGCGTCCTGACTAATCCGCACATCCTATATAGGGAGACACGCCACGGCGGACACTGCGCTTTCCTCTCCCGCGACCCCGGCGACGACATTCATTGGGCCGAGGCCACCGTTGTGCGTTACCTCAAGACTGTGGACGAAGGCGCATTTCCGCAAGCTCCCTCTCCCTAAACACCAGCTTGAACGCTAGAATGGAATTGGTACACGGGCGAGTAGCTCAACTGGACAGAGCACCGGCCTTCTAAGCCGGGGGTTGAAGGTTCGAGCCCTTCCTCGCCTACCATGTATCGAATCCTTTCAGGGATAGAACGCCTCATTGACTTCTCCTTCCTGATCGAGTCCCTCGCAGGCAGTTCGATTCAAAAACCGCTGATATCGCCCCCTCTCCCCCTCCATACTCGATGCCTTTCCAAGCAAACTTTCAGCCTCGCTGCAATCAATTGGCTTGGGTCGTCAGGCTCACCGCCCACTTCATCCTTCATCATCTATAATTCCCGGCGGCATTCAACGCCCTCTTTTTCTGGCGATGAACCTGTTAAACAGGGTGCCGTGCGGGCGGACTTTGCGTGGATTCTGCGGCGCCCGTCCCTGCCAGACTGGACCACGCCATTCCACGATCAAGAACTGAACTCGATTCACAATGCAACTGAAAGATGGAGAGACAAATGTCAAGAAAATCAATTTCACGAGCCATGATACTGGCTTTCATCCTCGGCACCGCATCGCTTGCAACCTCGGCGGTTGCGCAGACCGTAGCTCCATTTAAGGCCTCCGCGCTGGTTAAGCTCGGGGACAATGTGAAGTACGGTTCCTACGTCGTCTATAAAATTGGCGATGGCATCTTCAAGATCAACGACCCCGGCGTAACTACCGGCAAGAGCGGAGCCTGGGGTGTAGACAGCTATCTCATCGTCGGCAAAACCAAAGCCTTCATGGTGGACCTCGGCAACAACTATACAGATGGCTATGCCCCGGACCTCATTGCGCCACGCAAGAACGCCTCCGAGGAATTTCGTGCCATCGTCTTCGGGCTCATCGGCAAACTGCCTCTTATCGCCGCCCCGACTCACGCCCATCCAGATCACGAAGGCATGACCGGCGCGCTCATGAATGACAAACGCGTCAGCCTCATGATGCCCAACGGCGAAGACCTCAACGCCCTCAATGTGCAGTTCAAGATCACGCCCTCGCCCTACAAGACCTTCCCTCCCGGAACCGAATTCGATCTCGGCGGTGGACGAGTCCTGAAGGCTCTGCAAGTCAGAGGTCATTCAGGCGGAAGCACAGTCTATCTCCTCACGCCAGACATGTACCTGTTCACCGGCGACTCCCTTGGTTCAGGCTTCGGACAGGCCTTTCCAAGGGTCGAGACCCTCAAAATGTTTGCCGAGGACTCCCAAAAGCTGGTCGATTACATCAACGCCAACTTCACCCCATTCCAGCGCTATTCCATCAAGGTCTTTACTGGGCACTCATGGCAAAACAAATATGAAGGCTGGTGGAGTCCAAAACACGCCCTCCTCGATATCGGCTACCTCGACTGGCGCTTCGTCCAGGATGTAGCCTCCTGCTCCAACGGAATCCTTCAGGGCAAGTGGCTTGTCCCCGGCAGCGGACTTCAATATGTCGGCAAAATGGAATATACCGATGCATGGCCCAGCGCAAGTGGAAGGGCCATCATGGTCTATGGCACCGGCACCGTTATTACCACGCTTGAGGCTGCGTATCAGGCAGCCGGAATACCCATGCCGCCACAACAGTAAATGCTGCAGAACTCTTGACGGCGCAAACACAGGACAACGCGTACCCCATGGCCTGCTCCGACGTTCTCTGCCAATTGTCATCGGCTGAGAACATCGGGCGGGCCAAATGTACATCCGCTCCACTCAAGAAAAGAAAAGGGATGAATATGCAAAGCAAAATCGTGGCATCCGTCAGAGCAGTTGCCTTCATGCTCTGCGGCGCGCTGCTTGCAACCACTGGGCTTGCCCAATCCGTAGCCCCTTTCAACGCATCCACGCTCACCAAACTCGGCGACCATATCAAATACGGCTCCTACGTGATCTACAAGATCGGCGATGGAATCTACCAGATCAACGACCCCGGCGATCCTGCCGCCAAGGGCGGTGGCCTCGGTGTCGATATGTACCTCGTTCGCGGCACCCAAAAGGCGCTGATGATCGATCTGGGAAACGACTACACTGACGGCTACACCAAAGACCAGATCCCTCCGCGCAAAAACGCATCAGAAGAGCTTCGCGCCGTCGCCTTCGGCCTCGCCGGCAAACTCCCGCTTGAGATTGCCGTCACGCACACCGGTCCCGATCACTCTGGCATGACCGGCGCTTTCTCCGGCAACAAGAAAGTCATCGTCTGGATTTCAGATAAGGAAGATCTAAGCAAGCCTAAGCAGCAGAACAACATCGATCCGTCTTCATACACTTTGTTTACTGCCGGCAAAAAGACTTGGGACCTCGGCGGCGGGCGCATTATTGAAACATTTCCAATCAGGGGACACAGCCCAGGCGGCACAGTCTACATCGACAAGAAAGATCTCATGCTCTTTACCGGCGACGCATTCGGATCAGGCTTTGGACAGGGCTTCCGCACTGCCGAGACGCTCAAGCAGGTTGCAGAAGACTTTCCAAAGTTCGTCGCCTACATTACCGCAAACTACACACCGTATGAGCGCTATGGACTGAAGGTCTACACCGGCCACGCCTGGCAGAATCCCTATGGCGGTATGTATGTCTCTGGCAAGCCGCCAATCGAAGCCGGATACCTCGATTGGCGCTTTATCCAAAACATGACATCCTGCGCGGTTGGAATCATCCAGGGCAAGTGGCTTGTTCCAAACAGCGGGCTCCGCTGGGAACCGGGCGTGCGCGATGGAAGTAATGCTGACTGGCCTGCCGTTGGAACCGGCTATATGGTCTATGGCATCGGATCAATCGTCACTCCACTCAAAGCCGCCTATGAGGCAGCAGGCATTCCCATGCCGCAGTAACCCTCACTGGCAATGCAGAACTCCTGCACTCGCCTCTGAGCTGTCTTGCTTTTGCCGCAAACCAAAGAGGTATCTTTCCTCGCACGCAGGTAAGCAGTGGACTCTTGGGTCCACTGCGCCCTGCCTGAATCACAAAATCAATAATTGACCGTGGACTTCCCGTTTGCCGCGACACCCAATGCAGACCATCCTTCATTCCCATGCCGCGTTCTACATCCGGTCGCTGAGTTGACCGGATGTGCAGAGTCCAGGTACTTCAGCTCGCGGGTTAGTATCTCTTTTTCAATGTAGTCAGATCCCGGCCTGCCCAAATGCTTCAGGTCGACCATCAATCCGTTCCGTTCAATGCGGACGATCTCAAAGACTCCAAGGAAGCCATCGATCCGCACCTGGTCCCCTATTCGGGGTGTCCTCAGCGTGTTCATGCTCCGATCATCGGGCCACGGCGCCGAGATGGCGATACTCCAAAAGGGCCAACCGCACCCCACCATTGCGTCATTGAGCTTGCCACATTGGTGTCGAGTCGGCGCTGAGATCATTAATATCTGTGTGAAGTAGAAGGCCCGGCTGCCCTCAAACTAACCTGGCTCCGCAGATAGTTCCCGTGCAACAAAGTACCAGGCAACCCAGGCTGGCATTGTCCATATATAAAACACTGATATGATCCTCACGCCGCCCAGTTCAATATCCACGAGCAAAATCAGCAGCGCAAGCGCCGCAAGCATCATGCGGGAGCGCGTCGCAAATCCCGCATCCATCAGTGCCGGAATCGCCAACCCCTGGTCATAAAGAAAGCAGTATGGCGCAAACAGAAGTGAAACAAGCACCAGCGGTCCGCTATTCCTTGTCCAATTCCACGCATTCCGGCGCTGCCAGTAATAAACTACCGCCCAAACACAGCACACCGCAGCCGGAAGGTATTGCAGCCACACTGCCTCCGGCCAAACCCACATGCGGAACGCGTCGCTCAGGCAGGGAATAAACTCCTTATCAATATTCGGCGCACGCATCATGGCCGAATAATCCCGCCACGCCACTGGATCAATGAAGTACGCCAGGACGCTTGTTACAGCGACCGACGTTGCAGCTCCCGCCAGCACTTTGTAACTGCTCGTAACCACAATCCAGGCCACCAATGCTGCACCGAACGGCAGCAGCAAGTGCGGCTTGAGCGCGCAAAACCACAGCGAAAGCCCGGCAACAAACGGTTGATCGCGATGAAAATAAAGGAACAAAACCAACCCTAGAAGCGCAAACAGTGAAGTCTGCCCCATTACCAGACAGATCAGCGCAGGCGTAAAACTCAGCGCCAGCCAGTGAATGCGATTTGCTGGGGACCCATGCAATAGCCGGACCAGGTGCACAGACAGCAGCAGGCTGCCCAGCAACACCAGCGACCACACAATGGCCGCAACCCGTAGTCCCAGAAAACCCAGTGGATACGCCAGCGGCAGCATCCACGGCGGGTTGCGCATCATCAAAACCCCGCTCGCGTCCAGTCCGACGCCGTGCTCCATCACCATCACGGCATTGCGGTCGTATGGATTGGCGTGATGCACAATCTGTTGGCCTGCAGCCCAGTAAGCCACAAAATCGCGCGAGCCCGCCATGTGGCCCGCCAACGGCACTGCAAACATAAAAAGCGCCGTAAGCGCAAAAGACAACCCGGCTACGATCGCAATCGCGAACTCCGCCGCATCGCGGCGCTCCTCTACCGCGGGAACCTCCAACTTGCTCGCCATGGAGGCTATTTTAGAACCTGCTCTATATAGACAGGCCATCGGCTTATCACGCCCGCTGACACTGCGAGCATGTAAAGATAATAGCCCGGCATGTATACAGGGCCGCTCTGTCGCCCGGCCCGCTGTAAACAGCCGTTTACAGCGTGTTCACCAGACCAGGTTCAGAGCCTCGTGCAAGTTACTGATTCTAAAAGAATCGTTTTCCGCGTGAGGAATGGCACGCCAGATGCTCTAGGTAAGGCGTACCCGGCTGAGGCTGGGAATTTCAAAATCGGAGAATAACAATGAACACCCTCTTTCTGAAGACGCTTGTGACGATGCAGAACCTGATGAACCGCGAAGAAGGTCAGGATCTCGTGGAATACGCTCTGCTGGTCAGCTTGATTGCTCTGGCCGCCATCACCGGTGTGGGCAAGGTCGCCACCGCCGTTACCACCATCTTCACCAACGTCAGCACCTCGCTCGCATAAGCTAGCGAGACTGATCGCAACCTACCGCCTCAGCTCCTTCGCGGGAGAGTACGGCTTACAATCGTAAGCCATGCTCTCCCGCAAAGGTAACTCTCCACTTAGCTTCCAATGGCGCAATGTTATTGCCTTGGTTCGCTTTGCAATTCATCCTTCTCCCTGTTGGGTTAAGTATGAAACCGTGTATTCGGGCCAAACCGGAATAGTCCGGAATCCAGCAACAGAGAGGACACAGATGAATACCATTTTTCTCAAGACGCTTGTCAGTATCCAGAACCTGATGAACCGCGAGGAAGGTCAGGACCTGGTGGAATACGCCCTGTTGGTCAGCCTGATTGCTCTGGCTGCGATCACCGGTGTGGGCAAAGTTGCCACCGCTGTCACCACCATCTTCACCAACGTAAGCACCTCACTCGCTTAGTCGACGGCAAACGGGTCTAAGATCCTCTGCGGGAGGGTTATGCAGCTATCCCCCAACTCTCCCCGCTTTGGTCAACCGCTGTTTGAATCTTCAAGCATTGCGTTGACAGTGGCTCCTTGCTCTTCAGCCCTTCCACGTCCGTTTGCGAATCGCACAAAGGTCGTGCATCCGGATCGCGTCAAGGTTCGAGATAACGCAACGGAGATACGAACGTGAATCACCTGCTTCTAAAAATGTACTGCCGCTACCAATGCCTGATCTGCAGTGAAGATGCTCAGGACATGGTCGAATATGCTTTGCTGGTAAGCTTGGTTGCCCTTGCCGCCATCACCGGCATCGGCAAAGTTGCTACTGCGGTTACAAATGTCTTTACCAGGGTCAGCACTTCTCTGGCTTAGTCCAGAACAGTTTGCGCTATGGCGCATCGGCACTCTCCGCCAACCCCACCGACTCCTTGCTCTCCCTTTCGCCTTTAGGCAACAGGATCAAACATGCTGCTACCTTCGGCCAACGAAACCAACCCATCGCTTCTGATTCTTGAATTCGGTTTCACCGCCATTTCCTTGGCGGTTGCATTTACCTGGCCGCAAATCGGCGCCAATGCATTCGCAGGCATGGAACGCGCCTTTGCCCGCCTTGCTCATAAAAAGGGCCTCTCCGTCCTCGTCGTCGGCCTCAGCGTTCTCCTGCTCCGCCTCGCCATTCTCCCCCTGTTCCCCATCCCGCTCCCCTTCGTTCCAGACGACTTCAGCTTCCTGCTCGCCAGCGACACCTTCGCCCACGGCCGCCTCGCCAATCCCACTCCCGCCATGTGGACGCATTTCGAGACCATCCACGTCTCCATGTTCCCCACTTACATGTCCATGTACTTCCCCGGCCAGGGTCTTCTCCTCACCGCCGGAAAATTCCTCTTCGGCGACCCGTGGTTCGCGCTCCTCGTCTCAAGCGCCCTCATGTGCGCCGCGCTCTGCTGGATGCTGCAGGCCTGGCTCCCCCTCAACTGGGCTTTGCTCGGCGGCTTCATCGCCGTCCTTCGCCTCGGCGTCTTCAGTTACTGGACCAACACCTATCACGCCGCCGGTTCGCTCTGCGCGCTCGCCGGAGCACTGATCCTCGGCGCCCTTCCCAGGCTCATCAAGACCTCGCGCCTTCGCTACGCATTCCTCATCGGCATCGGCTTCGCCATCCTCATCCTCACTCGCCCCTATGAAGGCGTGCTCCTGGGCCTCCCCGTCGCCTTCGCGCTCGGCCGCTGGGCCGTCAAGGGAAAGCGCCGTCCCAGCCCCGCAAAGTTTCTCCGCCTCGCCATCGTCCCCATTCTCCTCATCGCTGCCGCCGGAGCATGGATGGGCTATTACGACAGCAAGGCCTTCGGAAATCCGCTCACGCCCCCCTACACGCTCAATCGCAACACCTACGCCATCGCACCCTATTACGTGTGGCAGCCGCCGCGCCCCGAGCCCAACTATCGCTACGAGGCAATGCGCAGCTTCTACCACAAAGGGGAACTCGACTACTTCAACAAGATCCACTCCGTCATCGGCTTTCTCCCCATGACGCTGGCCAAACTCGCCTTCACATTCCTCTTCTATTCCAACTTCACCTTGCTCATTCCGCTCATCATGATCCGCCGCGTCTTTCTCGATCGACGCATGCGCTTCCTGCTTGTCTGCATGGCTGTCTTAATGGCCGGTATGTTCATCGAGATATTCCTGCTCCCTCACTATGTTGCGCCATTCGCGGCCGCCTTCTACGTCATCGGCCTTCAATGCATCCGCCACCTTCGCTTGTGGAAGCCTGAAGGCAAACCCGTCGGCCTCGCACTCGCCCGCCTCACTGTCTTCAGCGTTGTCGCGCTCGCCGGCCTGCGCATCTTCGCCGCGCCCCTCCACATCGCACCCAGCGAGTGGCCCGCCAGCAGTTGGAACTTTGAATGGTGGGGACCGCAACACTTCGGCACCGAGCGCGCCCAGATTCAAAACCAACTCGGCAATTTGCCCGGCTCGCAACTCGCAATTGTCCGGTACTCAGCGAAACATGACCCGTTCGACGAGTGGGTTTACAACTCTGCGGATATCGATGCTTCCAAAGTCGTATGGGCAAGAGACAGCAACCCTGCCGATAATTTGGAACTGTTCCGGTATTACAGCAATCGAAAAGTCTGGCTCGTTGAGCCGGATGCAATACCGGCCAGAGTTACTCCGTATTTGGTCCCGGAGCAAACCTCCGGA
>Ga0364859_10239_pt1 | contig 38400 bp, 27 predicted proteins | sample ExccelAu500001D3_FD_206911 | JGI IMG/M metagenome (GOLD analysis project Ga0364859, IMG submission 206911) | Enriched cells from Trout Bog Lake Hypolimnion, Wisconsin, USA - BchlTB.Aug20.5000.01 .D3 | ecosystem: Environmental > Aquatic > Freshwater > Lake > Hypolimnion/Profundal zone | place: USA... | reverse complement strand
CTATCCAGGATAGTAGAAAAGTCAAATAGTGTTTCATCCTTCACTAATGTTTCCTTCAAAACGGCTAATGTGTCCTGCAAACCATTAAAAATCCGTTGGGTTGCTACTTTCTGGTGGATGATCTCGAAAAGGCCCTGGCGTAATGTGAGTAAATGACCGGCCAGATTACCACTATCAACCGTCGAAATATATTTTGGCGAAAGTGGCGCGCCCGTAGCAGTGTCATACCAATTATAGAAATGCCCGCGGTACCTTTCCATTTTCTTCATGGTATTAAATGTAAGGCCAGTCCGTTCCAGGAAACGTCCGGTGGACAGGTAACCGAAATCAAGGGCTGAGAGATTGGCCAAAATAGACAAGCCGATATTGGTAGGGGACGTTCGGTGCGCAATTACAGGGACAGGATGCTCCTGGAAATTATCCGGCGGCAGCCAATTGTCCTCCGCGGTGACAAAGCGTTCAAAAAATCCCCACGTTTTTCGGGCGATCTTAAGGAGGAATATATTTTGCTTCGCAGATAGTTGTGCTTTCTGTTTAGCAAGCGGCCTTCCGGCAAGCCACGTGATAAATGGCGACAATAGCCACAACAGTAAAACCGGGGCCGCAATTAATACAGTAACCGGGGCGACTATCGTTAAATATACGGCCAATGCAACCGCGAAAAACGGCGCAATCCACATAGTTGTGAATGATGCACGCAGGCTGTTCTGATCGGCATTCCCCAGATTGGTCGATATGTCCCACTGTAGTAATTTATTATGCGAGGCCAACATGCGCCAAAGCGTGCGCGATATGGATACTATTGACAGAAATGCTTCATAGGGTAGGCATATCACGGAGAACAAAGTTTGGGTTACGATGTTCTTCGTTGTATGCGCCAGTAGCTCTAGGTGATGACTGAAATTTACATCCTCAGGTTTTCTGAAGGTGTCCCATGCCAGCGTTATGAAAATGGGGAACACAATGATGCCCGATACCGCCAACGTCCAGAACAGCGGCGCGCGTAAAATAGTCCAGCCCAGTATAATGAGTGCCGTTAGGGCGATGGGTATCAGGCTCCTGCGTATGTTGTCAAATATTTTCCATTTCGATAAAGCCGATAGCGGATTTTTATGGATCCGTTTATCGCTTTCCCTTACAAAAGGCAGGAACCATTGGAAGATCTGCCAGTCGCCCCTGAGCCACCGTGCGCGGCGCTTCATGTCTATCCGGTAACTCAGTGGATATTTCTCAAACAATTCTACATCGCTAAGCAGGCCTGAGCGTACATAGCAACCCTCCAGTAAATCGTGGCTGAGGATTGTGTTTTCCAGAAACCGGTCTTTGAGCGTCTGTTCAAAAACGGCGACATCGTATATGCCTTTACCGATGAACGAGCCTTCCTCGAAAAGGTCCTGGTAAACATCTGACGTGGCTCGGGTATAGGGGTCGATGCCGGGCTCATTGCCATGCAGTTTGTTATAAAATGAAGTGTTTGCTTCTGGCAGGCTCACGGTGACCCGAGGCTGCAAAATGCCATAGCCATCAGTCACCCGCTTGTATTTCTCATTGTATACCGCCTGGTTTAGAGGGTGTGCCATAGTGGCCACCATTTTCCATGCAGCGCCGCGTGGCATGTATGTATCGGAGTCAAGTGTGATCACATATTTCACCTTTTGCAGCGCACCGAGGTTTCCGATAATGGATGAGAAACTATCCTTTGAATGACCGGTCAGTAGTCCGTTCAGGTCGCTGAGTTTACCGCGCTTCCTTTCATATCCCATCCATATTTTGTCTACGGCATTCCACTTGCGGGGGCGATGAAAAAGAAAGAAGATATCTCTTTGTCCGGTTTCGTATTTCTTTTTTAGCTGCTCTATGCGCTTCGTGGCCAGCGTAAGCAATTGCTCGTCGTCCGGCATTACTTGCTGCGCTGCGTCAGTAAAGTCCGTCAAAAGGCCAAAGTGGAGGTTCTTGTCCCGATTTGCCAGAAACCGCACCTCCAGCGCTTCTACCAGGTCTTCTATCGCTGCACGGTTACTCAGCATGGTAGGGATGATGACGAGTGTGCGGTATTCATCCGGTATCGCCACTGAAAAGTCCATTCTGGGCAATAGCCTTGGCCTCACCAGTAATGTAGAAAAGAAATTCACTACAGTTATGGCCAGTTGGCTCGCCGCCAGCATCAGAAGGATCCCGATAACGATTATTGACCAGGTTGTCTCCGTGTCGTTGTATGCCTTGATCAGAAAACAAGCAGTAAGTAATGCGGAGATAAGCGTAATGGAGCCGGCATAGGTTATTAAACGGTGCCTGTTAAAAATCTTTCCGATCACCCTGCTCATAGAGTATTTTACTCCTGCGGCCTTTCGCGTTTGTTCCAGGCCCCTGTCAGCAAGATAGTACCCAATATGGGACATCCGGTCGCCGCTGTTAGTCAGGTCAGCATGGTCATTGGCTAGTTTTAGCACTAATTGTGCTACATCATTTTCTGATAATTTTGAGTTTTTTGACAGGTGCTCTACCACATGCCTGTAATTATCGCGGGTAGCAAAATCCATTTTGGCATAAATGCCGCTCCGGTCTGTACGCAGTGTTTGCTCGATAATGCTGTTTGACTCTACAAAATCCCGCCAGTCTATGGAACTTAGAAGCCTCAGGCTCCCGATGCTGTTGCTTACTGAAACCTGGTTGACAGCCTGTTTTTGAATTTCTGCGTTTACAAGTTCAGTGCTGGTCTTTCCACTTTCAATCAATCTTTGTTCGATCCAGTTAAGCGCCAGTGCCAGCGAAGGCCCCTTACCGGAAAGTTGCCTCTTGATTTCAGATACGAACGCGCTTGACATTGGCGGAATGGACCTGGCCATGTCTGCTATTGCCAATATAAGGCTGTTAGGGTCTTTTTCTGCTACTGCCAGCATTTGCTGCGCCCAGTAACCTGCAAGGTTTTTGTCGATCCGGTCTATTGCAACAATCGAAGACACCCGTCGCAGGTTCTCGATCAGGGTAAGCCGCAGCATGATGGGGATTGCCCACAATTCACCTATCTTTAGCGGGCTAACAGATTGGTATGACTGTATGAAATTTCCCAGTCGCGCCAGGTCTACGCGTCCATCGCTATGCGAGATGATCTGTAGCGATATATCGTACACGCGCGCCATGCCCGGCGTAGCGCCATTGGCCAGTTGCGGCAAAGTTTCGTTATATCCCCTTGGTAAGTGTTTTTTTGCAGTCCTTATTTGTTCCTCGATCAGGTAAAAATTGTCAATGAGCCATTCGCCCGCGGGAGTGATAAAGCTTTTTTGCTTTATCGCTTCTACCAGTACGATGCGGACTGCATTAAGAACCTTCTCATTGTCTGCCAGTCTGTTGAGTAATTGCCCCTTCGCAGGCTTGTCGCTCAATTGATGGCTTTGGGCCAGTGCTTTGCCGTATTGGTCCATCTGGTCAGAGCTATACAACTCTGCCCTTAGTGGCTCCTCATTTGTATAGGTTGGTTTGGCATTATTCACCTGAAATAATGCCTTCATATTGGATATCAATTCATGCGCTGCACTTATCTTTAGATTCATATTATTTAAGATCGGCTTTGTACGTGCAGCCTGGGCACTTGAACTTGAATACTCCTTTCAAAGCGTTGCCTGGCGCAGAAAGTAGGTGATCCAAAGGTCTTTTTTTTTCAATGGATCCGGTTACACAACTTTTGAAAAGAGTTGTAATATTCACACATTTTATCGCGCTGGCCTGCGTTTATTTTTCAGGTCGATTGAAGGACGTTTACAGAGGTGTGCTGTGCTACGATTTGAATTGTCACAGACGAATGCACCACTTCCAGTTGAGGACCTCAGGCATGTCTCTCCCATGTTCATCAATGTAGTGTTTGTGCTCGATAAGCTTGTCTTTCACCAATTGTTTAAGGTATACCCCTTTTGAACCTAATTGCGGTAACCTGTCCACAACATCCTGCACTAAGTGAAAGCGGTCCAGTTCATTTTGCACCCTTATATCGAATGGTGTCGTGATAGTGCCCTCTTCTTTATATCCTCTTACATGAAGATTGTGATTTGTGCGCCGGTAGGCAATGCGATGAATGAGCCACGGATAGCCATGAAATGCAAATATGATATGCTTATCGCGGGTGAAAAGTGAGTCGTAGTCGATATCGCTCATGCCATGCGGGTGCTCGGTCTGTGGCAGTAGCTTCATTAGGTCTACTACGTTAATCACCCTTATTTTCAGTTCCGGCAGATGCTCCCTGAGAATAGAGACGGCAGCAAGAATTTCTAATGTTGGTGTATCGCCGCAACAAGCCATTACTACGTCTGGTTCTGAATTTTGGTCATTGCTCGCCCATTGCCAGATGCCTATGCCTTCTGTGCAATGGATCACTGCCTGCTCCATTGTCAGCCATTGAGGCATTGCATGCTTGCCTGCAACAACCACATTTACATAATGCCGGCTACGCAGGCAATGGTCAAATACCGACAACAGGCAGTTAGCATCTGGCGGCAGGTAAACACGGACAACGTCTGCTTTTTTATTGACAACGTGGTCCAGAAAGCCAGGGTCTTGATGGGTGAAACCGTTGTGGTCTTGTTGCCAAACATGTGACGCCAGTAGATAATTGAGCGAGGCAATTTTCCGGCGCCAGGGGAGTTCCAAAGTTACCTTAAGCCACTTGGCATGTTGGCTGAACATTGAATCCACTATTCTAATAAATGCCTCATAGCTATTAAAAAGTCCGTGCCTGCCTGTAAGCAGGTATCCTTCCAGCCATCCCTCGCACTGGTGTTCACTCAGCATTGAATCCAGCACCTGCCCTTCTGGCGCCAGAAATTCGTCATTGTTTTCCATCGCGGCGTCCCACTGCCTGCTGGTGACCTCAAATACTGCGCCCAGTTGGTTGGAAAGGGTTTCGTCTGGGCCGAAAATCCGGAAATTTCGTTTATCCGAATTGAGTTTTACCACATCACGCAGGAAGAACCCAAGCACGGTTGTATCCTCGCCATTCACTGCGCCAGGCGCAGACACAGCCAGGGCATGGTCCCGAAAGTTTGGCATACGCAGGTCCCGGAGCAGCAAGCCGCCATTGGCATGGGGATTATCACCCATTCTGCGCACTCCTTTGGGTGCGAGGTCAGCCAGTTCCGGCAGTAACTTTCCTTTTTCATCAAAGAGCTCCTCGGGTTTGTAACTTTTCATCCAGCTTTCGAGTAAGGGAACGTGTTCGGGGTGCTGCGAGTCTACAAGGAGGGGTACTTGGTGCGCCCGAAAGGTTCCTTCTATCTGCTTGCCATCTACACATTTTGGCCCGGTCCATCCCTTTGGCGACCTTAATACGATCATCGGCCAGCGCGGCCTGTTCGAGTCACCATGGTTGCGCGCATTGTCCTGTATCCGGTGAATGTCTTCAATTGCCTTTTCCACAGTCGCAGCCATAAGCTGGTGCATCTTCTCGGATTCATCTCCTTCTACAAAGTAAGGTGTCCAGCCGCAGCCTTTAAAATACTGCTCCAGTTCGTCATGATCTATGCGGGCCAATACAGTGGGATTACTGATCTTGTATCCATTGAGGTGGAGGATCGGCAAAACTGCTCCGTCAGAAATAGGGTTGAGGAATTTGTTGGAATGCCAGGCTGTTGCCAACGGCCCGGTTTCTGCTTCGCCATCGCCGATTACGCAAGCCACTATCAAGCCCGGGTTATCAAACGCCGCACCGAATGCGTGGCTCAGTGAATAGCCCAATTCACCTCCTTCATGTATAGACCCCGGCGTAGTGGGCGCCACATGGCTGGATATGCCGCCGGGAAATGAAAACTGTTTAAATAATTTTTTCAGCCCGGCCTCGTCCTGGCTAATGTCCGGATATATCTCACTGTAGGTCCCTTCCAGGTAGGTATTGCCCACCAGCGCAGGCCCTCCATGCCCGGGCCCGGCTATATAGAACATGTCTAGGTCATATTTCTTTATAACCCGGTTCAGGTGTACATAAATAAAATTCTGGCCCGGTGTGGTGCCCCAGTGCCCTACCACTATTGGTTTTACGTCAGAAAGCGTAAGCGGCTCTTTCAGCAATGGATTGTTGTACAAATAAATCTGGCCCACGGACAGATAGTTTGCCGCACGCCAATAGGCGTCCATCTTTTGCAGCAATTCAGGTGATAATGTCTCCGTCGGAGCATTCAATAAAGCAGATACCATATTGCTGTGTAAGTTTAATTTGTTCGCCCCATTAGGCGGATGACGTTATTCATTGTCCCTCACGATAAGTTAGGTTTGTCCCTGTATCTGGGAAGCCATTTTCCCTGTATGCATCTGACGCTGTGTTTGCTACTGCACTCCTGGCCAAAGAGGTAGCCACCAAGGCTGAAACCGGCTTCCTTTTCCTGCGCATTTTAAGGCCATCTGCTGTCCCGTTTGCCTTGTTATTCTCGCTGGCGATTTCTGGTTTGTCCACTTTTGGGTCCTGATTATTCGTTTCCATGATTGTTTATTTTATTATTTTTTTTGTTTAGCCAGCAATTCAGTAACGAGTTTTGTCATCAACCGCCCTTCGTCCGTTTTGATCACCCTGACACAAACACGGCTTGTTTTCGATGAAATGATCGGTTCGTTATTGCTGTTTTTTATTTCTTCCAATTCTATGCCTAAAAATTCCATGCCGTTGCAGACCCGCTCGCGTACTTCTGCTGCATGTTCTCCAATTCCACCGGCGAAGACCAAAGTATCTAACCCTCCCAGAGCTGCCGCAAATGATCCTATCCATTTTTTAGCATAGTAGCAAAATACATCCACGGCTTCTTCTGCCCTATAGTCGTTGCCTGCGGTTCTCAATAATTCCTGCATATCTCCGGTCGTTTCAGAGATTCCCAGCAATCCTGATTCTTGGTTCACCACGTGATTGAATTGTTCCGGGTTTAGTTTTTCTGTTTGCGTGAGGTATCTCATCACCCCAGGGTCAAGATCTCCGGTGCGGGTTCCCATTACTAATCCCGAAGCAGGCGTAAACCCCATGCTGGTATCTATACATTTCCCGTTGGATACGGCGGCGATGCTTGCGCCCCCGCCCAAGTGGGCCAGTATGATTTTGCCCTGCATCTCCTCTGCGCTTGTTGTTCGGCGCAGCTCATCCATAAGGTATGCGTATGAAAGTCCGTGAAACCCATATCTTTTAATACCCTTTGCATAGTACTTGCGCGGAATGGCAAGCATTTTTGCAACGGTCGGCATTGATGTGTGGAATGCGGTATCAAAGCACGCAACCTGCAACATGGACGGAAAAAGCTTACCAAAATATTCAATCCATTCAATCTCCACAGGCAGATGGTCTGGGTCATAGGCTATGGTTCTTTTAAGTTCGATCAAGAGATCTGGGGTTACTATCTCCGGCTGCGTATGGTCCATACCAAACACCACTCTGTGGCCAATCGCCTTTATCGAAGTAATGGCTACCTGTTGTTTCAGCCAGTTAGCTAATGCAGTTCTTAAATTATCGGGACCAGTAGCACGGAGCGTGGTTGTCGCGCTTTTTTTTGTTTGCAGATTATTACTGTTGAGTATTGCGGCTCCGGAACCAATGCCGGAAACTTCCGCCACTAATATTGGCGTGGCGATATCGTCAGTGTCATAAACACCAAATTTGATGCTGGTGGACCCGCAATTTACTGTAAGGATATTACTTCCTGTCGATTCCATATTTAGGGGTTCACCGGTACAGAAGCTGTGCCGCCTCTTGGTCCACATACCAGTATAAATTGCCAGTCGTTGGCTTGATCAACTGCGCAGGTAATTTTTCAGGCGCATCGCTCGTGGTGAGTATGGTTTTCAATATTTCGGCCTTGCCCTTCCCTTCCACAAGAAAAACAATATTGCACGACTGGTTAATCAATCGGACCGTCATCGTGATCCGGAACATATTCAGCTCATCAATGAAAATTGCCCTTATTAAGTGGGTTTCCTCAGGCATCGCCCTGCCGGGGAAAAGAGATGCCGTGTGCCCGTTTTCCCCCAAGCCCAGCAACATTAGGTCAAAATCCGGAGTGCCGTTCCCGAAGAAGTCTTTTATAGTACTTTCATACATAAATGCCGCCTCAATTGGTGGTAGCTCGGTGGGTACGGGGAAAATATTCGCGGGAGGTATATCGACGTTATCCAGTAAACTTGTTCTGGCCATGTGCGCGTTGTTTTGCGCGTCATATGCGGGTACGCACCGTTCGTCATCCCAGAATACAAAGGTCTTATTCCAGTCTATCTCATCACGATACGGGGGGGTCGACAAAAGCGCGTATAACCTTTCAGGTGTGTGCCCTCCGGAAAGTGAGATCACAAACCTTCCGCGCGCCGCAATCGATGCCGATGCAAGGTCCACAATAAACTTCGCGGTCCCGGCGGTCAGTTCATCGGCGGTTGTAAAAACCTTCACGTTATTTGGCTGGTCCATGGTCATCAGTTTCTAGTGGCATCACTATCCAGTTATGTCCGTCTTTTGCAATCAGCGCTTCAGCATCTTCCGGCCCGTGCATGCCCGCTGCATAATTTGGGAAATTTGGCGATGAATTGGCGTCCCAGGTATCTATGATCGGCATCAGAATAGCCCAGGCCGCTTCCACCTGGTCCGCGCGCATAAATAGGGTAGCGTCCCCCTGGAAAATATCCAGCAGCAATGTTTCGTATGCTTCCGGCGTCCCCGTGGTGTACGAGTCGCTATAGTTAAACTGCATATCCACTGGGTTCAGCAACATTTTCAGCCCAGGCCTTTTCGCCTGGAACCGAAGCCTGATGCCCATGTGTGGTTGTATATTGAGTATCAGCCGGTTGGGTTGCCAGTTTTCCGTAGTTTCCACTGGGAACGACTGGTGCGGTACCGGCCTGAATTGTATGGTGATGACGGAGATCGTTTCGTTCATTCGTTTGCCCGTGCGCACATAAAAAGGCACTCCCTGCCAACGCCAGTTGTCGATATAAAATTTTACGGCAGCAAAGGTTTCTTTGTTCGATGTCTTTGAGACGTCGGGCTCCTGGCGGTACCCAACCACTTTTTTTCCCTCTATCCAGCCTTCCCCATACTGCCCCCTCACGGCATATTTGTGCACCTGCTCTGCTGTTATCCTCCTCAGGGCATTCAATACATCCACTTTACGGTTCCTCACTTCATCCGCCTGGAAAGAAACCGGCGCTTCCATCGCGATCAGGCACAGCAATTGCAGCAGGTGGTTCTGGATCATATCTCTTAGGGCGCCAGCCGTCTCGTAATAGTTGCCCCTGTTCTCTACGCCCAATTGTTCCGATACAGTTATCTGCACATGATCTATGTAATTTCGGTTCCATATCGGTTCAAACATAGCATTCGCAAACCGGAATGCGAGTATGTTTTGTACCGTTTCTTTACCCAGGTAATGGTCTATGCGATATATCTGGCACTCGTCAAATAATCCGCGCAAAAGGCTATTCAGGTGTTTTGCGCTTTCCAGGTCATGCCCAAATGGTTTTTCCACCACTATCCGGCTACGGTCCTTGTTGTCACTAAGTCCGCTTTCTCCTATTTTAGTAGCGATTTGTTCGAAGAATGACGGAGGGACCGCCAAATAGAAAATTCGGTTCACTTGCGCCCCCGTGCTGATTTCCAGGTTCACGATCTGCTCTTTCAGGGCCGTATAAGTAGCCGCGTCGGCAAAGTCGCCTTTTTTATAGCTGATACATTTTTCAAACCCCTTCCAGTCTTCATCTTTTGTCTTGCCGGTGCGCGAAAATTCATCTATTCCTTCCCGCACATGCTTCACAAAGTCCTCCTTGCTCATGTCTGTGTGCGCCACGCCGAGTACAGCAAAATGCTCAGGTATCCATTTGTCTAAATACAGGTTGTAGATAGCGGGCATGAGTTTCCGCCAGGTTAGGTCGCCTGCGGCTCCGAATATCACGATCACTGTCGCTTCGACTTTTGTTGTTGATTCCATTAGTTGACTTTTTGATTCCACTGAGTATGAAAAATGCCCTTTCGGTCTGTTCGTTCGTAAGTATGCGCTCCGAAGTAGTCGCGTTGCGCCTGTATCAGATTTGCGGGGAGCCATCCGCTCCTGTAACCATCATAGTACGCCAGCGTTGCCATCATGCAGGGCATTGGTACACCCACGCCTATAGCGGTCTTCACCACGAGCCTGATCGCATCCTGGCAAAATCCCATTTGGGGCGCCAGTTCATTGCTCACCATTAGGTTGGGCAAATCAGGTGTTTCGGCGTAAGCTTTAAGGATATCTTCCAGCAAAGCGGACCTTATAATGCATCCACCGCGCCAGATCTTGGCAACTTCATCCAGCTTCAGGTCGTAATTGAATTCTTTCGATGCTCGTTGCAAAAGGACCATACCCTGCGCATAGGTAACGATCATAGAGAAATAAAGCGCTTGTTCCAGCCATGAGATCAGTTCATTTGCGCTGTCCTTAAACGTTTCTGCGTGCCAAAGTAGTTTCTCTTGTGCTCCCATCCGCTCCTTGTTCAGCCCGGACAGGTCGCGTGCAGAAACAGCAGCATCAATAACGGGAATGGCTACATACATGTCCATCGCGCTTTGTGAAGTCCATTGGCCCGTGCCATTTTGCTTGGACGAATCCAGGATCATATCAATCAACCTGTTGCCTGTCAGTTCATCTTTCTGCGCAAATATTTCACCCGTTATTTCGATGAGGTAAGACCTCAATTTGCCTTTGTTCCATTCCGTAAACACTTTGTGCAAGTCGTCATTGCTGATATTCACACATGCTTTCATCAATTGATATGCTTCCGCTATCAGTTGCATCAGGCCGTATTCTATTCCGTTATGTACCATCTTTACATAATGCCCGGCGGAGCCAGGCCCCAGCCAGGTAACACAAGGCACGCCATCAACTTTTGCCGATATTGCTTCAAACATCCCCGCTACTCTTTCATACACTTCTTTTGATCCACCCGGCATGATGCTGGGGCCATTCCGGGCGCCAAATTCGCCTCCGGAAATACCCGTGCCCATAAAATGGATATTTTCTTTTGAAAGTAGATCTATCCGCCGGTCTGTATCGGTGAAATGCGAATTGCCGCAGTCTATCACCAGATCTTCTTTAGACAGGAGTGGTTTCAGCTCATCAAGAACGGAATCTACTATCTTTCCTGCCGGCACAAGCAGCATGATCACTTTCGGCGCCTTCAGCGCATCTAAGAAATCCTTCAGCTCGTGTGCGCCAAATACATTTCTGCCCTGGGCTTCGTTGGCGAGCGCATCCACTTTAGCCGCGTCTTTATCAAAGCCCGCCACGCCATATCCGTGGTCACACATGTTATATACGAGGTTGCGGCCCATCGTTCCCAGGCCTATCATTCCATAATCATACGTCTTATCCTGCATTGCGGTTATTTTTTTTGGGTAGGTTGGTAGAATGTGCATGTCTTCATAAAAGTCCTGGCGTGGTCCAGTCCCTGGAATTGCATGGAATGAAATCCCAGCATCCGCGCAAGGTCTGCAAGGAGTCCGCTATCGTCTACGTACAATGCGTTTTCGGGCGGCACGTGGGCGAGGTCGCTGGCCATCCACAACATCTCCTTGCTGGGCTTGTGCAAGTGCACGTAACACGAGGAAACGTATGCGTCAAAAAGCTCATCCAGTTTGAACTTCCTTATACGGTGTTCGTTCAGCTCACGCCCTTCATTACTTACCGCAATCACCTTAAGCTGATGTTTATGTTTCAGTTCCTTGAAGAACTCAATATGCCCGTCAAGTGCCTGTGAACGTTCAAACATAAACGCCTTAAATTCCTTCGGCGTAAAGCTTCGTTTTTGATGGAACACTACCAGTTCCAGGTATTCGTCCAGTGTCACCTTGCCAATCTCGTAAGTGTTGAAGATACTGTCATGGCGTGTTTCCATTTCAGATTGGTCTAACCCGAAATGCTTGGCTCCAAGCACACGGGAATTATAGTCCCATCCGTTTGTAAGCAAAACGCCGCCAATATCTAAAAAGATAGCTTTTATTTCCCCGGATTTAATTTCGATCTGCATAACCTCACCTTAATTCAAATGAAAAATCAGCTATTGACTGCCCGTACTTCCGAAATTGTATTAGCTATCAATAGTTCAAGTCCTTTATCTATATCGCCCCCAAGATTCACCCGGATGGCCCTGCGGCCTTTATCAGACAATGATCTGAAATCCCCAAGCGATTGTGCTTCATGTAAAGTCTCGAAGCCGAATTTTTCGCCCGGTATCGGTAATTCATTTTCTTCATCGCCAACAAGTATTATGTATAGCCCGGAGTCCGGGCCGCCCTTATGTAGCTGGCCGGTGGAGTGCAGGTAGCGTGGGCCGCCCAGCAGGGTAGTAGCTACCTTGCGGCTATTTCTTATCTTCATTCTCCAGTCGTTCAGTATTTTCGCCCGTGGTTCCGTGAGCAAGAAGTAGGGCAGCACTGCCACGTAATCGCCGGCCTGTGCCAATGACGTAAATGCAGCTACAAATGCAGGCGCAGAGTTATCGGCCTTAGCGAGGTCCTTCGCTGATTCGGTCCCGTAAATTGAGATAACATCATCCTTCACTATCGGTGTTGCTGCTTTAAAGCCGCCGTCCTTTGCCCGGTCTGCCAGAATATTATTGGTATTTTTCTTGCTCTCTTCTACGTTGGGCTGGTCAAACGGGTTAATACCCATGACCATCCCTGCTGTGGCAACTGCTAATTCCCAACGGTAGTATTCACCGCCAACCGCCAGTTTGTTCGCCACAGTTATTCTGATCACGGGGTGTCCCGCAGCTTCAAGCGCTGTTAATTGCTGCTCATCACCTGCATTATCATCTGAGGCAAGGAACATGTGCACAAATACCCTGTCACTTCCATACGCAGATGGATCTCCAAGGGTTTCGCCGTTCACCGGGATTAATCCTTTGCCTTCCTTGCCGGTACTTTCAGCAAGCAACTGCTCTACCCAATACCCGAACGAACTGATACTTGAAGACAACACAAAAGTTACTTTATCCCTGCCATGGCGCTGACAAATACCCAACACCAGGCCCAGGCTGAAACCTGGATTGCCCGCATTAGGTACCGATGGGCCGCTACTCACCTCCATTTGCCTTGCACTCGCCATCATAGCGTTTATGTCTATTCCCATTATTGCCATTGGCAATAATCCGAAATCAGACAGTACCGAATATCGGCCACCAATATCAGTCGGGTTCAGGAATGTTCTTCTGAACTTATAGTCGGCAGCGATCTTTACTAGCGGGCTGCCCGGATCAGTTATCGCAACAAATTGTGAGCCGCTATTTCCGTTGCCCTTCTTTTCCAGTTGGTCATAGAAATACCTGAAAAAACTCAGCGTTTCCTTGGTGCCGCCAGATTTGGTAGCAACAATAAACAGAGACTTCTCTATGTCAATTTGATTTTCAATATTTAGTATTGCTGCCGGCGACGTATCATCCAATACCAGTAATTCTGGGAAGCCATTGTCGGCCCCGAATGTTTCCCTGGCCACTTCAGAGCACAAGCTGCTGCCGCCCATGCCAAGTAGTACTGCATATCTAAAACCTTCCTGTTTTATGGTTTCCGCAAAGGCAGTCAGGTTTTCCGTTACCGTTTCATAATTATCAGGTAGCGTGAGCCAGCCCATACTCTCCGTGATCATTTTTGCCTGCTCGGGGTCGCTCTTCCATAAGTAAGGGTCCTTATGAAAGAGTCGCAGGGCCACCTGCTTTTCATCCATCGATGTAAATGCAGCGTCAATCTCTTTTTTCAATTTCCCCGTTGTAAAAGATTGGGTGGATAATTGGTCCCCCAATATTTTCGTTCTTTTGTCCGCAAGGGCTGTCATAAGTTGGTTATAGGGTTCTATGAATTTTTTGATGCCATCCTGCTCTAATGCCCAGGTCACTGCATCAATGTCTATGCCTATCTTTTTCAGGTTGTCAAATAGCTCTTCTGCGCTGTCAATATCTTTTTCCACCGCGTTTTGTTCTAATTTTCCGTGGTCAGCGAACGCGTTAATTGTTTCATCTGGTAATGTATTCACCGTATCTGCCCCGATAAGCTGTTCCACGTACCTCACATCGCTGAACAGCGGATCTTTGTTGCCGGTGCTGGCCCATAGCGGGCGCTGAACATTGGCTCCTTTTTTTTCGAGCGCTTTCCATTCCTCGCTGCCGAATACGCCCTTAAACTTTTGGTAGGCAATCTGAGCGCTGGCAATACCGGTTTTCCCGAACAACAATTGCGGGCTTAGCGCGCCGCCATCATGCACCGGTAAAATGTATTGACTTAATATCTGGTCGGTAAGTACATCTATCCGGCTCAAAAAGAAACTGGCAACGGAAATGACATGATCCACCGGCAATCCTCCGGTTACCCGTCGCTTTATGGCCCGGATATATGCCTCGGCTACTTCCACATATCTGTCTACAGAAAAAAGCAGGGTGACATTTATATTGATGCCTTCAAATAGCAGTTGCTCAATTGCCGGTATCCCTTCCTTCGTACCCGGTATTTTGATGAGGCAGTTCACCTTGTCCACCAGTTTGTATAACCTTCTCGCCTCATTCATCGACCCCTGCGTATCCCGTGCCAGGAATGGCGAAACCTCCAGGCTCACAAATCCGTCCCTGCCGCCTGCACTGTCATAGACCGGCATCAATATGTCGCACGCGTCCTGTACATCCTTAATGGTCAGGGCGTCATATATCTGCGGTGGCGTCAGGCCCTTTAGGGCCAATTCCGTTATTTGCCCATCGTAGTCGGTGCTGCCTGTAATGGATTTGTGGAAGATGCTCGGGTTAGAGGTTATACCCCGAAGTCCTTGTACTTCCACGCGTTTTTTCAGTTCCCCATTAGCTATCTTATTTCTTGCGAGGTTGTCCAGCCAGTAACTCTGGCCATAATTCAGCAGATCATTTAGTGTGCTCATTTTCTTTCTATTTCATGTTTTTATGCTCGATTGCAGCTATCTTTTCTAATCGTCTCCGGTGCCGCGGCTCGCCGCTGAAATTTGCCTTCAAAAATGTAAAAACGATTTCCTTGGCCAGTTCTATACCTATTACCCTTTCACCGAGGCACAGTATATTTGTGTCATCGTGTTCCACGCACTGGTGTGCCGAATACGTATCGTGGCACACTCCTGCACGGATACCCCTAAACTTATTGGCTGCTATACTCACGCCCACAGCGCTGCCGCAGATCAGGATACCCCTGTCCCCTTGTTTGCTCAAAAGGGCAAGGGCAACATCTGTTGCCCGGTCAGGATAATCGTCCGCATCTTCGTCGTTATAAGCGCCTGCGTCAAATACATCATATCCTTGGTCTTCCATGGCTTTTATCAGTAGCCCTTTGTAGATAAAGCCTGCGTGGTCTGCGCCTATTATTACTTTCATAATTTACCGGTTGGGATTGATGTCGTCCTTATCTGGTCGTTAATTAGCAAGGGCTATTATTTTGCAAGCGCAAGTTGTTCCGTTGACAGCGTCATTTTCTTCACTCTTTCCATGATGTGGTCTACCGTGAACCCGAAATGTTGAAACAGGTCTTTAGCGGGCGCACTTGCCCCAAATTGCGTCATTCCTATCACACTGCCATTATCACCTACCCATTCACGCCATCCTTCAGGGGCGGCCGCTTCCACGGCTATTCGTATTTTTACATCTGGCGCCAATACTTCATCCTGGTATGTTTGCAGTTGCGCGCGAAACAGTTCCCAACTCGGCATACTCACCACCCGTGTATCAATTCCCTGATTTAAAAGTTTCGTTTGTGCTTCGAGTATCAATTGCACTTCCGAGCCTGTAGCTATTAATATCGCGGCTGGCTTCGCGCCTTGTTCCGGCGATAATACATAAGCGCCTTTCAGTACGCCCTTGGCGCCTGCCACTGTATCCCTGTCAAATATCGGCAGTTTCTGTCGGCTAAGCGCCAGTATGGTTGGCCCTTCAGATCTCTTAATTGCGGCCTGCCATGCATACACAGCCTCATTGGCATCAGCCGGCCTTATCACCACCATATTAGGCATTGCGCGGAAAGTGATCAGTTGTTCTATCGGCTGGTGTGTTTTACCATCTTCTCCCAATCCTATAGAGTCATGCGTCATCACATACACGACTGGTAACCCCATAATTGCCGCAAGCCGGATTGCCGGTTTTGCATAATCTGTAAACACAAAATAGGTGGATGCAAAAGGCCGGACGCCGCCGTGAAGTATCATCCCCGATGTGGCCGCGCACATACCATGTTCCCGTATGCCCCATGCTATATTCCGGTTTTCATATTTCCCTTTCGCGAAATAGCCGGAACTTTCCATCATCGTTTGCGTAGAATCCGCGAGGTCCGCGCTTCCGCCCATCAGCCAGGGTAGCTTCTGCTCCACAGCCTTGAAAATATCTGGTGTCACGGAGCGTGTAGCTTTTGGGCCATCGCCGGGTTTGTATGCCGGCATCGCCACATTCCAGTCAGTTGGTAATTCTTGCTTTAAATATTGCTCAAAGAGTTGTGACAGTTCCGGGTACTTGGTTTTGTAGTTTTCTAACGCGGTTGTCCAATCGTCTTCTAACTGTTCGCCTTGCTTCACTGCATAATACATGTGTGCCTTTACGTCTTCCGGCACAAAAAATGGCTCGTCCGGCCAGCCGTAAAATTTCTTTGTAAGGCTTACTTCCTTGTCGCCTAATGGCGACCCATGCACCGCAGCAGTGTCTTGTTTGTGTGGCGAGCCATACCCAATATGTGTTCTAAGGATGATCATGGAAGGCCTTTCTTTCTCGTCCCTTGCTTTTTGGAAAGCATCGGAGATGGCATTCAGGTCGTTAGCGGTGTCGCCGAGATCCTGTACATGCCAATGATAGGCTTCAAAACGTTTTGCCACATCATCTGAGTAGGTGAGGTTGGTATCCCCCTCAATGGTGATGTGGTTGTTATCATATAAGTATATTAATTTCCCCAGTCCAAGGTGCCCTGCAATAGAGGCAGCCTCGTGCGAAGCTCCTTCCATCAGGTCTCCGTCGCTGCAAAAAACATAGGTGTAGTGGTCAATGATTTGCTGGTCAGGTTTATTGAAAATTGCACCTAGGTGCGCTTCGGCAATTGCCATCCCCACTGCTGTCATAAATCCCTGGCCCAGTGGGCCGGTAGTGGTTTCTACACCAGGGGTCAGCCCGTGTTCCGGATGCCCGGCAGTAATACTGTCCAGTTGCCTGAAATTCTTTATATCATCAAGGGAAACATCATAGCCTGTCAGGTGAAGCACTGCATATTGGAGCATAGATGCATGGCCATTTGAAAGCACAAACCGGTCACGGTTGAACCATGCTGGATTTCTCGGATTATAGCGGAGGTGCTTCATCCATAACGTGTACGCCGCTGGCGCTAAAGCCATTGGGGCCCCCGGATGTCCTGAATTTGCTTTTTCCACAGCGTCAATGGCAAGGCAACGGATGGCGTCAACACACTTTTCTTCAATAGTCATTTTTTAATGCTTGATATTTTATAAAAACAATGCAATTCGTATAACTTTAACTGTATCAGTTACCTCTCTCAGCGGCTGAAAATGTGCAAAAGAATCATGCCATTGATTTTTTTGCGCCTGGCCCTACCTGCCCCTTCAAAATTTATTCGTAAAAATCCTCAATGAAGTTAGGATTATTTTTGAGAAAAAGCAGATAGAATGGCATTTTAAATAAAATTAATAATGTTATAATATTGATTTTATAAACTCAAAGCCATTTTAACTCTGCCTACTTGGTTTGGATCGGATGAAAATAGACCCAGCCATAACGGGCGGGGTCTATTTTTGACTATCGGCGCCCTTCCCCGTGACTTTCCTCATGTGCTGGTTGCGCATGCGACTGCTGTGGCTGCGGACGGGCCTGCTGTGGTTGTTGGCGTGCTTGTTGTTGTGGTTGCGGACGCGCCTGTTGTGGCTGTTGACGTGACTGTTGCTGTCTTGCTTGTTGTTGTGGTTGTTGACGGGCCTGCTGCTGTTGCCTTGCTTGTGGCTGCTGGCGGGTCTGTTGTTGGCGCTGCTGTTGTGCCGGGGCATTTTGAGCGCGTTGAGCAGTATTACTTCTGGACGTTGCAGACCTCTGTTGTTGCGCAGGTTGTGCGTGGTTCCCCGCTGAAGGAGTGGCCCGTGATCCGGTAGAATTAAAATGTTGTCCGCCCACCTTGTTCATGGCTGCGGTTCCGGGGTTGCCGTGGTTTACTTTTGCAAACTGGTTGTGGTCCTTACTGGCCGCCTGTTGGTGCGAAGCTTGCTGGCCGGTTGGGTTTATATGATGTTCCTGCATCGCCGATTCTTCCTGAGCGCTCGGCCGGGCAGAGACGCCGCCTGGTCCGTTAAAGCTGGTGCGGTTGCCGCCATGACTTACTACTGAATTGTCGGCATATACGTTACGCGCCATATTCCGGTTGATATTGGTCACCGCCGTGTTGTACCGGAAGGAATGACCTACCCACATGCCACCGCCATAACCTGCACCACCGTAACCATACCCATAATTTACGCCGCCGTAAAACCCTACATGTGATCCCCAGTAGCCATGGTGGAAGCCATACACGCCATTATCATAACCCCAATAGCAGGGTGTCCATAGATAACCATATTGGGGAGGGCTTACCCATACGCCCGGCACCCAATAGTAGCCGTCTACATTATCGTATGCCCAGTATCCGGGCGTCCAGATATAGCCATCCGCCGGGCATATTGGCTGCGCATATACCGGCAGTTCCGGCGGTGGGATATTTGCTGATATACTTACGCCGATCACCTGTGAAAATGCGGCAGGTATCGACAACATGATTGCGACAAATAATATTGATATTCTATTTTTCATAAAACGTTGGTTGGTTTGCTCGTGTGGTTAAAAAGTTGGTTGAAATGCCGGGTTATGCGACTGCATACCTCATACTTTGATTCCACGATGCAATTTTCATGCCATCAAGGGTGCCGCCCTGATTTGTATAAATATCAGAATGTCCTGTCTTCGCTAAGGATGGAAAATGATGGTCGGAACTTGTATCATAAAATATCTTCTCTTTAATAATGTTTGTTGGATTATCCCAATTGATGGTGATCTTGGTCCCGTATCCGATATTGATCTGTGGAGTGTGCATTTTTTCAAAAGATTAGACGTGATTGAATTACCACAGCACAAAGGTGCAATATATTAATGCCATAGCTATTACATAATAAGCACAAACAATTACATTATTCACACATACTTAAGTTCAAATCTGAACTCCAAGTGCTTGGAATAACATACCTTATTCCTCATGATCTTGTTGAGTATTTTTCGCCACCAGTTTGGGGCCTGCACCAGGCCGCCCGCACCCCTTGTAACATCTGCGAGTTCCCACTTGCCATTTATAAATACAGCATTCCATGCATGGCGTGGAATATATACTTTGTTTCCGTCGTCAAACATCCAATCCTTCGCATAGCCGTCAATGGATATAGATTTGAGCTGTGCCTCACGGCACATTTCCACCAAGAGCCGCGCATATCCACCACATTCCGCGCGACGCGACTTAAACACTTTTTCCACTTCTGGGTTCTTCAATTCTCCTTTCTGTACCGCTTTTACATCATACTTTATGTTGCGGGTGATCCAGTTGTAGATAGCATTCGCGTTTTCCTGTGCACCAGTGATACCGTCGCATAGGTAGTGTGCGAGGTCTTTGTAGTTGCCGAATACATTGCCAGGTGCGCTCACCCTTACTACCGTATCCACTTGCGCCGTTATACTTAGTGGAAACATTAAAAACGTGACGAGGACTGATGAAAAATCAATTCATAAGGTTATATATAACAATGATTTTTTTTGTGAAATTTATTGTCTTACAATTCTACGTGCAAAAGGTTTCACGCCTCAACGAAAGTAGCTATGGCGTGAGCTGGCGTCACCCGTTGTGCTCGTAAATGAAAGGTTTTGAATGAAATGATGCAAGGCTTTTTGGAAAATGATGTGTGTATAGATTCATTTTTCATTGTTTTTAAGATCGTTATTAGGTTGGCATCATAAAATGATTTTGTAAAATGAACGTTATGAAATCTGCTTTAGATTTTTCTTCCCCTTCATGTATCGCACATTCATTTTCAAGTTGGCGGAGTGCTTTTTTTGGACGTAACAATTTTATAATTTCGGAAATTTTACGTATCTTTATTATATGAAAACAATTACTTATTTACTCGTAAGCTTTTTTATTTCGTTTGCTGAAATGACAAACGCCCAATTGATCACTACAGTCTGCGGCACTGGTGATCCTGGTTATACTGGCGGCGATGGTGTTGCAGCAACATTGGCGTCTATCTACCATCCGTGGGGCGTTGTCACTGATGCTGCTGGTAATTTATACATAGGCGACCAAGGGAATAACCGAATTCGGAAAGTTAGTCCATCCGGCATTATCACAACCATTGCCGGCAACGGTTATCCTGGCTATTCAGGTGACGGCGGTCCTGCCACTGCGGCTGAAATTAACGCACCGCAGGGTGTGGTTTTGGATCTAGCTGGGAACGTCTATTTTGCTGACGGTTATAATAATTGTGTCCGCAAGGTAGATATGTCAGGCGTCATTTCGACGTTTGCCGGTACGGGCGCCTTGGGATATGGTGGTGACGGCGGTCCTGCAACGGCGTCACTGATAAATAATCCACACGGGATAGCAATAGACAACGGGGGAAATATCTATATCGCCGACTATGGGAACACGCGTGTCCGCAAAGTGACGACCGATGGCATCATTCACACAATAGCCGGCAACGGGTATGTCGGTTACAGCGGCGATGGTGGCCCAGCAACAGCTGCGGAGATGGATCTTGTGAATGATGTCGCGGTTGATAACCATGGAAACCTGTTCATTGCTGATTATAATAATAACGTTATACGGAGGGTAGATACATCTTATACCATTACTACGTTTGCAGGCACAGGAGCCTATGGCTACAGCGGCGATGGTGGCCCGGCAACAGCGGCTGAAATGGTAGGTCCCGGGGGTATTTGCTTTGACAATTATGGTAGCGTGTACTTTGGCGATGTGAATAATAACGTCATTCGTAAAATAAATCCAGACGGTGTTATTTCAACCTTTGCTGGTACCGGTACCGCCGGGTATAGTGGCGATGGTGGTGAGGCAACAGCGGCCACTTTCTATCGCCCCGGAGTTGTCACTTTTGACGGTGGTGGTAATTTTTATGTCGCAGATATAGCAAATAACAGGATCCGGAAAATCGCGTTGCCGTCTACGTCTGTGTCGGTAACCCACAGAAATGTGGCGGAGATCATTATTTTCCCTAATCCGGCATCCTCGATAATAAACATTAAAGGAGCTTTCGATTTTAGCGCCCAGATAATAGGCGAAGATGGCAAGATATATAAGTGTATTCGGAATGAATCACCAGTGGACATCAGCGAATTGCCAGTTGGCGACTATATCCTGTCTATCTATGGCTCCAGTGGTGAAACTTTGAACTACTCTATGTTTTCGAAGATATAACTAAAACGCTGTCATTTTGTAATGGTGAACGTTTACGCTATGGTAGATATATCATGCCGTATGTTAACTTCCACGCTGAGTTTAATGTAAAATAAGAAAATGTCCCTTTATTAAAGCGATGGCACTAATTTTGTAAATACTTTTGTGCAGTCTGTTAGAAATTTAATTATTATACATTTAAAAAAAGAAAGCAAACAATATGAAGCAATCTAAATTAATGTTGGTAGCGGCATTTGTCGTTATTGGGTGTTCGTCGGTTTTTTTTACATCCTGTAAAAAATCAAAAACAGTGACTGAGATAGATTTCTATAACAACACATATACCCCGGTTACTATCACGGTCAATGGTGCTACGTCTACCATACCCGTAGGGAGTTTTGTAGCCTATACCGGTGATGAAGGGAGTGCTGTAAACGGAACTGCCACAACGGCAAATTATTCTACTTCAGGGTCGCAGATCGGAGAGCAGGTAAGCTGGACCATAAGCGACATTTATCCAAGCTCCAGTAACAGCCCACAACAAGACAATATCGATGTTCCGTCCAGTTACTTTTTCTTGAAGATCATCAACCAAAGCGCGCTGACGATTGGTCAGGTATACGTCAACTACGGGCTTACAGCACAAACGTTGGATGACATCTTAATACCAAACAATGATAACGTTTATGATATTGGCTATTATCTCGCCTTTACCAATTCAAACGTAAACCTCATTTCAGCGGGCGGTAGTGTCAACTGGGACTACAATATTTCACTACCATTTACGTTAAATCAGGACTACATTTTTACGGCCAATTAATTTTTGTTCTGGAACCTCGGTCCTTTACATGGTTGTGTACATTGTTGCCAATTATTTTATTGAAATAATTGGCAGCAATGTGTTTGTATACACCTGTTTCTATCTTGCTGGAACTCTAATTGTGCATTAATAGAGTTTGTATTACGACGTTGGTGATTTCCCCAGGCTCCAAAAAGTGCCAAACGATGGAAATGAATGGGTCGCTGCCGTTGGGTCGGGATAGTGCATGGTATTTCCCGATCGCGTTGGTTGTGGAGAACTGGGCGACAAAACCTCATATCTTTTGCTAGTCGGATTTCTTCAAGTTGTTCACGTTGTTTGTTGTTTGAAATTCCCGGTATAGAATAGTGCATTACTCAACGGCAGTAAAAATCACGCGGCAGCTTGCCTGTTTCCGCGCATAATAGGCCGAAGGAAACGCCTCGGGTAACTCAAGCCATTTACCCGCCGTGGTATTGTCTGTGGCGTTTTTAAATATGAAAAAAAGCATAGGGTGTTGTAATCTGAGGGTCTTTTTTCAATTGGCTCTTATTAATTGTGTGGACATGCCTCATAATATTCATCCGGTATTTATTCCGCCATTAATGCTCCTAACTTAATCCTGCCGAAGAAATACCGCGCTATTTTAGAGACAGAATTGCCGGTGAAGTTTTCAAAGCACTCGATGAGATTTCCTGCGCTTCGCTCAAATCATTGTTGACCTGAAAACTGAAACCATAAGTTCTAAAACATCCCGGAGCTTTTACATCAGCAATAATAACGCCGTATTTTAATGTGTAATTGGTATAATACTCTTCGGGATCGCTTTTTTACTGCCAAAACCAAAACTGACTTTTTGAGGGACGACTATCTAACCCAAAATTTGCAGAAAGATCAGACGACGATGTTAAGAATTAACGGCTTCGCCCGCTCATTCTTTTTATGCATAAATTTACTTCCGGGCGTAAACTCAATCGACAAAATACATTTTCAATTTGCCTTTGTTCTTTGCGTCTATCTCTCCCCTGTATTCACAGGTGTATTTATCCTTTACCAGATCATAGGTAGTCTGTGAAATATTTATCTTTCCTGGTTTGCTGTTTTGCTCCATACGGGCGGCGGTATTTACAGCATCGCCCCAGATGTCGTAGGCAAATTTCTTATTGCCCACAATCCCTGCAATTACGGGTCCGGAATTGATGCCTATTCTTATATCAAATGCCGGTTTGTCTTGGTCATGCCTTTCCTTTTGGCGCTTGATGACAAATTCACGTATCGAGAAAGCGGCATTTATTGCATTTTCGGCGTGAAACTCGTTTATGACCGGCAAACCGCAAACAGCCAGATAGGCATCCCCAATAGTTTTTATTTTTTCCAGGTTGTGGTTCGTCGTTATTTCGTCAAAAGCTTTAAAACAATAGTCTATTTCGGAGACAATTTCTTCAGGTGTTAGTTGCTCGCTGATGCCGGTGAAATTTACGAAATCAGTAAATAGCACACTCACATGATCGTAAAGGCGGGCAGGAGATTTGCCTTGGTTCTTGAGCTCTTCGGCAATTTCTACAGGCAGGATGTTAAGCAGTAAGTCATCCGATTTTTTCTTTTCCAGCAATAGTTCGTTGGTGCGCTCCTTTACCTTTTGTTCCAGGTTTTCATACAGCATCGCATTCTCCAGTGAAACTGTTATCTGACCAGAAAGTAATTCCAGGATATTTAGCCTGTCATGGTTGAATGCGTCGGCGCTTTGGTTATTTTCCAAGTAGACACAGCCAATAATGTTTCCCTTGCCAATAATAGGGAATGAAATCAGCGACAGGGGATTGATTGCACATATATACGGATCGCCGGCAAATTTTTCATTTTTGTGTGCCGCGTCCGTCACTAGGGTTTCCCTTGTGCTTAGAGAGTAAAGTATTATTTCTACCGGAACGTCCGGAGACCCAATGAGCGGTTGGGTTACCATCTCTACTTCTTCATTTCCTATTCTGTGTTTTGCTCTTATTACATTCCTGCCGTTCTCAGTGAGCACTAAAACTACTTTTTCCGCCCCTGAGTTTTGGACTAGGATCACCATCATTTTGCGCAGCAGGTCGTCGATAATTATTTCTCCCGAAATAGCCTTCAGGCTTAGGTCCGCGATCTTTTCCTTTATGGCCAGGTACATTTCTTCCAGTTTCAGGTTGCGTTTGCAAAACCCATAAAAGTCGTTATGCTGGGTGAAATAAGAAACCTGCGAGAATAGAGTACGCAATTCTATCTTAGTCAGGTTAGATGAGACAGTCAATAATTTCGCCAGTATTGGCTGTCCGCCATCAAAGAGCTGCGCCAGTGCTATATTCATTTCTATGATGGCTAGTCTTTGGTAGTATGCCAGCAAGTAAGACCACACATATCGGTTTTTAACCAATACCCCATAATTTCTCAGGAACTGTGGTAGTTTATCTTTATCATCATTCACAATAATTACGCACCCTTCAATGGCAGCGCCGAAATGTATCTGCTCAAAGGTCTGTTCTGTTTCAATGGTTTCACAAAGGTATTGCGGCCCCGGGACATACTGATAGTTGTATATCCTCCTCAGCAGGAACGAAGCGGTATATAAGTCATGCTCATTCAGCTTTTCTTCTGTTTGCAGGTAGGTAAACACCTGTAGCCGGTTTGGGGAAAGTATGTTTACTTCATCCGATGGTATGTCCTGCAATAAAATGCTAATTAAAGTCTGCACGTTCCAGTAATGCGCTTGGCTTTCCTTGGATTGCTTTTCTGTTTCATTAAAATGCAGGAGTGCGCTTGAAATTTTATTTTCCTGCTCCAATGCTGCAGGATGTTCATTTTTGGGTATCGAAAAAATAGCCGAATCAGCTCTACCGAAGACCCTCGAAAGATAATTCAGGTTGATAAGGTTTGGAAGTGTATCTGATTCTTTTGACAACGAAAAACCGAACGACAGGATCCCGATACCCGTGAGGGGGTTATATAATATTCCCGGACCAGCAATCGAATTATCGGTCACAACCTTGAATTTAATGGGATCCTTACCGGGGCTTTGAAGTGTTTGGGTAGCCCTGGAAAACAACTGGTGCATCAATAAAAGTTTTTCCTTTGGGTGTTCGCCTGTTTTATCCTGACCCAGCGCATACCTTAGACAACACGATTCATCGATAATCTCGTTTGCATTTGTATTATTCTTAATGAAAAAATCCTGTACGTGAGAAAAGTAAAAATTGTTTTCAGGTGCAAGCCCGGACCTTCGCCAGATACTCTCTGGTAAATCGAAATGGTTTATTTTCAATTTGAATGCGTAAAAAAAAAGCGAAAAAGAATCTAAAAGCTTCATCTACAAAGAAAATTAAAACGAAATAAAGATAATAGCTAAAGGTAAATAGAATTTTGATTTGCGCTCACTTCATTTTATATAAATTAAGCGAAAATAATAAGTTAATAAATAAATATAATGTAGTGTGTAATGACTTTTAAATCAGTGCTATAAATAAAAATTAAAATACTATGTGTTAATAATTACAAATGCTGACATAATATTTTATCTTTAAGTACTTTTTGTATATCATGAATGAACAATTGATTCTGGACGTTTTTAAGAAAATGGCCGAGTACAAGCCGGCGCTACAGAAATACCTCATTCAGGATGGTGATGAAGATGAGGATGGGGTTGACACCCGTATCCTTGGCGACCTGATTATAAAGAATTTTCCCTGGCCAATTGGTGTTGAACTACGCAGGCTTTTCTCTGGTACTATGCGACAGCTAGACCGGGCTCGCCTCGACCAGATATTTAAGACTATCGAGCGCACGATGCAGTTTATTTCCTTCGTGCTTGTTTCACAGCTTTGGGAAGAAAGGATGAACAACCAGATTGAACTTCCGGATGATTTCATTTCGCAATTTGAGAGTCGCTTTTCCGTGCTCACGCTTGGAAATTATAGCTGGCTGATCAGGGCTATCTGCAAGGTATTCGGACAAACGGAAACGGATCATTTTATATCTGAAAACAAGGAAATTTTCAATAAGAAATTCTTTGACATGCTCGATTTCTGGGTGCCGGAACGAAATGAGATAGGGCATTACCAGATAAACCTTATGCAGGATGAGACCGAAAGGAGATGTGTGGAATATGAAGAAAAGTTGAAATCAATCCTTATCACCATCGCCTTTTTGGCCCGTTATAAATTAGTTACGGTAAGGCAGATAAGTGTGCTGAAAGAAAAGCATAAAATTGCCAAGTTCAATCATTTTTTCGACTTACTCAATAGCTCAGATTCAGATTTCAAAGGCACCGAATTAAAGAACAATACATACATAGACAGTAATGCAGTGCTGTTGATCAAAGACTTTAAAACTCCGGACGATTTCCTTAATTTATCCCCTCTCGTTATTGATACGCGGATCGAGATTATTGACAATAAAGACAAATTCAGTATTAAAAAAGATATTTTTTTATACACCAGGTTTCAAAACGGCAAACTGTTTTATGTAGGCACCGAAGTTACAGAAAAATGCGATTTATCTTTCTTAAGCAGCTACCCGGAACTGGTATCCCAGTACAATGAAATGCTGTCCACGATTTTAAAAACCGGCGTGCCCGCCTGAAACTGATTTATGGCAACAACCCCATTCAAATTTCTGGATTCCTACACCAAAGAAGACCAGGAAATATTTTTCGGCCGGGATAAAGAAATCGAAGAACTCCATTACAAAATATTTGAAAGCAATCTCCTGGTTGTTTACGGTTCCAGTGGCACAGGGAAGACATCGCTGATACAATGTGGGCTTGCCAGTAAATTCAATGACGCCGACTGGATGCCCATCATAATCCGCCGGGGCAATAATATTAATGACTCCCTTAAAAGATCGCTGCAAAGCATAGCCCTCACCCCTCTTAAAAAAAATAACAGATTACCGCAGGACATCAGGTCTATTTACTTAGACCATTTCAAGCCAATGATCATACTCTTCGACCAGTTTGAAGAGCTATTTATTTTTGGAACGGAAGAGGAAATGGATGAATTGCTCATTAACTTGAAAGCTTGCCTCGAGGCCAACCTCAGTTGTAGGTTCATTTTCGTGCTGCGTGGGGAATACCTCGAAAACATAACACGTTTTGAAGACTTAATACCAGAGTTTTTCAACAACCGTATGCGTATAGAGCGCATGACACGCAAAAACGCTGTGCATGCAATCAGCGGGCCTGCCGCATTGTTTAATATAAGCGTGTCTGACGATTTCCCCTCAATGGTGCTGGAGAAGCTCAGCCAGGGGAAAGGGTCTGTAGAACTGACCTATTTGCAGGTTTACCTGGATAAGCTCTACAAAAAAGCAGTTGCTAAAGATCCCTTGCGTGTGGAGTTCAATGAGTTGCTGCTGCAGCAATCTGGCCGCATTGATGATGTGCTTGCTGAATTCCTGGAGGAGCAAATAGCCAAGACCACTAGCCCCGAACAGGCAATGGCCATACTAAAAGCTTTTGTCTCGAATGAGGGGACAAAAAGACAAATGAACGTAAAAGACGTGCAGGATTTTACTTTGGCAATGGGTAAAAAGATTTCCTCCGAAGAAATAGAAAAATATATCCGCCAATTCGTTGATCTCCGTATTTTAAAAGACAAGGATGAGAATGAGAAATACGAATTCCGGCATGATGCACTGGCAAAAAAAATATTTGATCAGGTAAGCTATTCGGAAAAAGAACTGATAGAAGTGCGGCAGTTTATCATTAACCGATACAACGATTTCAAAAAAAGGGGTGATTTCTTGCAAGAACAGGATATTAGTTACATCCTTCCTTACGAGAATAAGATGTTCCTGAACCCGGAGCAAAAAGAATTTGTATATAAGAGCATTAAGGTGTCGAGGTTGAAGAAGCGGCGCGTAAGAAATACGATCATTTTTTCAACCATATTATTGATACTGGTTCTTGCCGGGTTTACCATTTTTGCCGTACTGCAGCGAAACAAAGCTTATTTGCAGTCAAAAATCGCAGACCAGAAAACACTGGAGGCGCTCAACCAAAAGGAACTTGCGGAAAAAGCCAACAGACAATCGATAGAAGCAGCCCGAAAAGCCCTCGATGCAAAAACATTTGCGGAGCTTCAAAAAACTATTGCAGACTCACAATCGTCAATAGCAAATCAACAAAAATTGAGGGCCACAGAGCAAAGTGAAATTGCCCGGCAGCAAAAGACACGCGCGGAACAGGAGGCCGAAAATGCTAAAAAACAGACCGAACTGGCCCAAAATGAAAAAATGATGGCAGACCAGGAAAAAGAAAAGGCCCTGGCAGCCGAAGCCGAAGCCAACAGACTGCGCATGGTGTCATTGAGCCAAACAGTAGCATTTAAATCCATTCAGGTAAAGAGTAATCCCCAACTTGCGGCCCTGCTTAGCAATGAAGCATACAAACTCGCCAAGGATAACATGGGCAATGTGGAAGATCCACAGATATATAGCGCACTCTGCCAAAGCCTGAAAAATTTTGGCGCCGACAATTACCCGGCCATAACAAGTGTTCCGGCAGAAATAAAAGCAATGGGCGTATCGACGGAGGGGATCATAACCGCGATACTAGCCAATGGCGCCCTGGCTCATTATTACTCATCCGGTAAACCGGCTACATCAGCTGCTTTAGATGGCGGGCCGGTAAATACGGCCTATTTGAGTAGTGATTGCAAATTTGCTGTAACCAACTATGACGATTTCACTGTAAGGATTTTGAACACCTCTACTGGATCGGTATCGCCCGCATTGACCGGGCATACTGATTTTGTAAGGGCGGCAGCTTTCAGCAATGATGGACGCATTGTACTCACTGGCGGCAGGGATAGTAGTGTTATTATTTGGACCAGCAACCATGCACAGATGCAGGTTAAGTTTCCCTCGAGGATCAAGGCGCTGGAATTAACAGGTAACAATAGCAATATACTAGCCGGCTGTGAGGATGGGTTGGTTTACCAATACAACATCAGCAGCGGCAACATGGTCGCCGTGATCAATAATTCACCTGCTCGCATACAATGTATTGCACGTAGTAGCCTGGGTAAATTCATTATAGTTGCTTCATCCGGTGGACAGTTAAATATCTTAAATGTCGACGGGCAACTGATAAAGACGTTTTCGGAAGGGCGATCTGTGGATTTTGTCTCCGCTAGTGATGAGTCAGGAATGCTCGCTGAAGCCACCGGGAATCACATGATAAGAATATACAACCTCAACGACCTATCCCAAAAACCAATTGAAATAAGTGACGTGAAAACGACTATTAAGGGATTGGCGCTATCAAAACAGGATATGCTTTCCATAGCCTGCGGCAACAATACCATCCGCGAATATTCGCTAAGGTCGGGCGTGATACAAAACCTGGTAGCCGGTAAAATAACAAGAAGCTTTACCGAAGAAGAATGGAACGCTTATATAGGCAAGGATGTACCGTATAAAAAGTAAAGGATTTTGATATGAAAAAATGTATTTACATTTTATTTTCCGCCGTTATGTGCTTTAGCGCGGATATCGGCTATGGGCAAATGGACACCTGCATCACGAATTTAAAGGATGCGAGCAACAACTATGACCAGGGCAATTTTGACGATGCGATTGCTGTGCTCAAAAATACGATTGCCCATTGCCCGTTAGACAAGGGTGACCAGATACAGGCGTACTCCTTGCTGATACTGTGCTACGTATCTGTAGATAACCTGGAAGCAGCTGACGCTGCCGCCGAGAAGGTGATGAAGATAAACCCCAACTATACACCTGATAAATTTAAAGACGACTCGAAGCTGATCAACGTGTTCAAAAAATTCAGCCCGGAGCCTATGTTCTCCATAGGTGTAGCAGGAGGGGTAAATATTCCCTTTGAGAAAACCATTAATCAATATTCAGTTGTTTATCCAAACGGACAGGCACCCGCATCGTATAAAGCTAAAACAGGCTTTCAGATGGGGCTACAGGCGGAAAGGCGGGTATGTAATAATTTATGGGTGGAAATTGGGGGATCATACCGGAGCACAGGGTACCAGCATATTTTAAATGACGTGGAAGGCGAACAAATAAATTATTCAGAAAAGCTTACCTATTTCGACGTCCCCCTTTGTCTAAAATATTATTTCGCGTTTTCACGTTTCCAACCCTATGTACAGGCAGGGGCCTATTTTTCCTTTCTGACCACCGCGCTCAGCACTACCAACAACGGAGTCGACAAAGACATCATTAATCGTATTTCGCTTCGCAATACCTACCAGACCGGCGCCTTTGGTGCCGTCGGGGCTAGCTATATGGTTAAAAGTTTCTTGCTTTTCTGTGATATCAGGTATATTATTTTTCCTGAAAACGTTAACAAAGCAGGATCACGTTATAATGATGAAGTGAACTTGTTCAAATATTATTACGTCGACGATGATTTCAGGCTCAATAACATACAATTTAATGCCGGGGTGTCATTTTTTCTACGCTATAAGAATGTGAGGAAAAAATAAAATTATAAAGTCAGTAATATTTTTAAATGGCTAGCTACATGAAATATTTAGTTGTTTTCATTTTTTTTGGTTTTTGTATCCTCGCCTGTAAGAAAACAAGTAACAGTAGTAGTAATCCAGGTACTTTTTTATACCTATACGATCTGCCCATTGCCTTAAATCATAAGACCACAAATACCACAATATCCGGATCAGGTGCCGTAACGAGCGACCTTAGCGGCAACATATACACTTGGTACTTTGATTCCGTGATTTCAGACGCGCAACGGGTAGCGATACTAAAAACAGACATTAACGGTAAGAAAATATGGAATTTCAGCTATCTTTCATTTTATCCGGCCCATTACGACCTTGACCTGATCAACAACAATTACACCTGGCAAGACTTTGTATGCATAGGGCAGTCTTTATTTCTTTGTGGTAGCGACGGTGCGGGGGTGAATTGGTATATATTGAAAATAAATTGTTCTGACGGCAAGATCGTGGACGAAATTTCTCTAAACAGCCTTCGATCAATTAATAATTATGCTTTTTTAATTGAACACATGTGGGCTACAAGAGAAGGTAATATATTGGTTGGCGGGTTTTTAGGTGATTCAACAGGCGGGTCAAAACCTATACTAGCGATGTATGATCAATCCGGCAATCAAATCTGGTTGAATGAAAGCATACCTTATCCGGTTTCTAACCCCGCTAATTTCACAGAAAACCCAGATGCATTCGTGGAACTAAGTAATGGGAATATTATATATGGCGGAGTTGGCTTGTATAATTTCTCTATTAATGGCAATTCAGTAACCTCTTCAACTTTATATTTTTATAATATCAATAGTTCCGGTAAATTAATTGGCATAGATTCTTTAGCGCAAGGTACATATAATATATCCGGTAACCCTACGTTTTACAACGGTACAGGAGCTGGGGAGATTTTCTCTCTTTTCACTTCTTCATCAGGGGGTTATATTATTGTGAGTACGGAAATATATGACCTGAACACGGATATCCGGATAAAAATCTTAAAAACAGATGCCGCGTTTCACGTTACCGATTCAACTTTTATTGGCCTGGGCAGTTCGTTCGTGTCGAGCGCTATTCAGAATAGTGAAGGAGACATTATTGTTTCTGTTTTTAGCCAGGTACTACCGGTGCCAAACGCAGTATGCGATGTCTACATAATCAGCCCCAATGGATTGATAATTGGCCAGAAAAGCATTGGCCTACCGCTTGAATCTGTGTATATTTCAGGTATGTGCCCAACCAATGACGGCCATATGGTGATGTCCGGGTTAATTCAACCAGCAAATATTGACAATAATAATTTGTTCATTCTTAAAACCGACAATAGTGTTCAATATTAGACCCCTGACAATATTATTTTGCCTAACGTTGGTTTGCTTTGGGTGCAGAAAAACTGCGGTGCCCACGAATTCTAAATTTAGGATACAACCACTGAATTATAAAGGTTTATATTATTTAAACACAATACGGCTAACCAACGGAAATTATGTCACTATAGACCAGGACTTGTATCTCGATTCCATGAATATCGGGATGTACGACGCCAATGCAAACCTCGTGCTCTTAAAGAAATATGCGTTTCCTACCGGGCGTTACTTGTCGTCTGGCATATCTTATGAGAATGGGTTTGTGGTGGCCGGGTTTACCAGCAACTGGGCGCAGTATGTTATAATGCGTTTTGACGCAAATGCCAATATCATTTGGGATAGCACCTATACTGCCAATAGTAACAATTCCGATTTCCAATCCGTCATCTGTTGCACCAGTCTGGATGGCAATATTTTAATTGCTGGGTCGCAGGGGCCTCCACCATTGTCTGGCAGCACCAGCCCCTCCACGTCCCCTTTAATTCAAAAAATCAATGGGCAGACGGGCGCCATAATAGACACACCAATAAATATTTCGGGTATTGCCATCGATACTTTTAATTGCATTGCCACCAGCATTTACGAACGAAGTGATGGAGTATATCTTTCCGGTTATTTTTTTTATTTGTCCGATGTTGGTTGGACGTTCGGAAGTTTATTTTGTCTTAAAACCCAGGAAGACGGAAATACTCAATGGTTTAATAATGAACCATTTCCTCCGGCAAATAAATATGCGACCGGCAATCCGTTTATCAATAGTTATAATATAGCCGAAACTAATAGCGGCCCTATTGTGCTCGTATCTTCAAATGCCAGTCAATTTGCCATAGCCTCTATTGAAAACCTTTACAGCTATTGGTATTTAATGATTGGCTACAACACCGTTTTCTCATATGATCCCAATACCGGAAATAAGATTGATTCTGTAACTTTTAGCATTAATAATAAGTCGGAACAGCCCATCATACACCCTACCAATGACGGGGGGTATATTCTAGCTGCAACCGGAAACATCTATCTAAATTCCTTTACCGCGCCAACCGTTATCCTGCTCATAAAAATGGATGCACAATTCAACATTCAGTGGCAAAAGACATTTAATCCTGATGGTGGTGAATTTATTGTTTTCGGGGTTTTTCCGCTCACAGACGGATATGAAATAACCGGGCAAAGCAACAGCATCGTAAATAACAAATCGCTGGTGGGTACTTTCTTAATGAAGACCGACCTGCAGGGAAATATAAGGGATTGACCTATGGTGTGAACTAACCATCACTTCCCGTATCCGCAACCGCCAGGCAAGCAGTTTCCGCAATACCCGCTCATCTTGAATGAATCAAAATGATCAGCAAAAGCCGCCTCCTCATTGAAATGAAAAAGCAAAACCCGCTCTGGGAGCGGGTTTCAAGAATACTAAGGTGGTCCCTCAGGGACATCAAAATTTTTATACTATTTAATGTTATTTTACGCAATTACATACGGGTTTAACTTATGAAAATTGTGCGTATAGAATAACGAGCGTTAAAGCGAAATGAAGTGAAATAAATGTGCCACCTTTTTGCCACCCCTATAATTTTTCAGTAGAAACGGTCTATGAGGGCGTAGCATAAATTCAAAAAAATCAAGTAAAATCAATATTTTTTGGTGGTTACTATTTTTATAGAGAATAAAGTTATTTTCTCAATTTTTCATTTAATATCTTAATAATCTGCCCTGTTCCAATAATTCTATCACCTTCACGGAATTCAAAATTCATACCTTCTTCTAAACAATTTTTGAAAATTTCAACAGATATTATTTTGATTTCTGCTTCAACTATCTCGCCGGGATAAACAATCTTTTTATTAATAAATGTCTGCTGTCCTGATGTTTGTATTTTTTGAAAAGAAAATTTTACTTGTGGTCTATAACCAGAATAAGCAGGTGTTTTTCGTCCTCCTTCTTCGGTTGTTCTGTATTTCAAAACTGCAATAAAGTCAGCATTTTTATTCATTCTATACCTTTCCGTTCTTGCGTAAAGGTAATAAATAAAAATTCCATCATGTTATTTCTGCGGCGCTACAATTTTCTTAATTTTTTGAATAGTGCCGCTGCTCTTATCAGTAAGTTTCATAATTTTCCTTACTGAATAATCTTGTTTCAGCAGTTTAACAACATCTTTATGCTCGGTCAATAGCGCATCGTTGTCTTTACGAAAACCCTCTTTACGCCCTACTTTCCCGCCAGCCTTACGAAAACTATCATATCATGACTTAACCCGCTGCCTGATCTCAAATAACTGTTGACAACTGTTATAGCACAATGCCACGCCCGCAAGGGAGTGGCATTATTTTGTATCCGGCGTCATCCCGGTCCCCATCTTCGTTGCGTCGCACACTTGTACTGTTTCAGCGCTGTCCGGCACCTATGCGGGACAGATACTCAGTCCTTTACAAACTTCCGCACGCTACTCCCATTCACCCTCACGAAGTATACCCCCGCAGTTAAGGACGCCACACTCACTGAAAATTCCCGCTCGTGTGTTGTCTGCAAGGGTAAGTATTCTACCACCTGCCCTGTCATATTCCTAACGGCGATGGCTTCAATTTTATTGGTGGAAGAAATAGTTATTTCGCCGTGTGCGGGGTTGTGGGGCAGATTGACATGGCTGGCACGGGATTAGCTAGCTTGCCCGTTGCCATACCAGGGTATGCAACCTCCTGTATTCTGTTATTTTTGCTGTCGGCTATGTATAAATTACCCCTTCCGTCTAGTCCACGCCATTGTTCCAGACATAGAAATTAGTTCAACTACAAAGAATGATCATTACACAAGACCTCGTTGTTGTACCCGTTCAAGAATTTATCGTAGCTGAAGGCAACTTTTTCCGGTTCAGTTGAAGTTGCATTCATGGCCATCGCATCAAAGCTCAATTGTCCCGCCCCGAAGTAGGCGAACGCAAATGCTGCGCCGAGCATTAGTATATCTTTTATAAAGTCGTCTGCCAGCAGCGCCATCTGAAGTGGATCAGAGGCGAGCCAAAATTTATTTGTTACAAATGCCACCGGCAAGACAAACAATATGGCCAGCCAAGCGCCAGCCCTTGCCTTAAATCCCGACAAAATGCTCAACGCACTCAGGGTTGCAAATACACCTGACAGGGGGATGATCAAATAGGGCAAGGGAACGCCGTGAGCGCCTGCATAATCAATAGTGCGATCCCAGAAATCACTTAGCCCTGTTGCAAATAAAACCAGGGAGAAACATATACGGACTGTCAGTGTTAATACTTTCATTTGTTTAGATTTTAGTTGCCAAAGGGATTTTTTTTAAAGCCAATTTGTTACGGTGATCAGAAACTATAAGTTGTATTCACAGTCCCATAAGTGTGACTGTATGTATTCTTTACTAATTCTGAATTATGGGTTTGAGCGTAAGAAATACTAAGGCGGCGATAAACAATCACCAGACTGTAAGACGAATAAGTAACCACATTTTCTATCGCGGGGTGTGGGCCCCTGATATATTCATCAACTATTTTGTCGCTGCTTAAACCCGGATTATTTTCTGCCACTTTTACAGTATAATCCCTATCAAACATACCTCCCTCCAATAGTGAATTCCATGCCACCATTTGTATGCCGGGCTTATATTTTAGGTATACCTGCACTTTCTTCTGGCCAGCGCCGGCGCTGTGCCCCATATATCCATCAAAGTACGGGTTCATAACGCCTAACAGAAAAGATGGGCTTATGTCTAATGCATCTGTCATGGTACCCGCGGAAACCTGTCCGGAGCCGATCATTTCAAAAAAATCGCGGACATGCACCAATTCTTTCTCAGCGGTAAAATTCACATTTAACAGCGCATCATTACCATATTGGTTATTCCAACCCTTGGGTATTGCATCCGATATTAACTCGTGAAATGTTGACTGGACTGTTTTTGCAAAAGCGTCAGGCCCCATAACGCCGGCCACTAATTCTGTCTGAAAATCATACTTTTTCCCGGGGTTGAAAGAATATAGGGTATGAGTGGCATACAGTGCGCCTGACCAGGCATAGTCATTTGGCTGATAATAAGAGCTTGTTATGTTTGATGGTGTATACATCACATGCATCAAGCCTACGCCGAATGTGTTTATACTGCTGTCTCCTGCTTTTGGCATCCAGCGGTCCAGGAAAAATTTTGATTTATGGCCCTTATTGTAGAATAGGTTTAATCCTGTGCCATTTGTATAAGCATCATCAGTACTTTTTCCCCTGTCATTAAAAAAATCATTGTCGTCAAATACGCGGAGCATAATGCCAGGTTTTACTTCCTGCGCATACATAATAGGCGTCAAGCTCATCTGTGTGACTGTTGTAAGCATGAGCAGTAGATATTTTTTCATAAAAATTGTTTTTATATTTTGAGTAATTTGGGCATGAAACTCCCTGCTACCGTCCCTGTAGGATTTTACAGGCACGGTATAGTGTAAAGGAGTCCGTTCTTTTTACAGATTAATTTATACTGGATTTATTTCCCCGTATGTTCTTTTTCACTTGTACTGTTTTTACGTATTCTGGGATATTTGTTTATTTGCTTTTCCGAGAACTAAGTTCACGTTGATAGTCCTTTAAATGGTCAGAAATCAAAAATGGAGGGGGCATATCGAAATGCGTGCGGGAATAACTTTTCATCTATTGGTTGTTGATTTACTTAGAGGTCAAAATTTCGGTTTTACGTCTTTCATTTCAGTTTAAATGTTTGCATAATGCTGTCTATAAAGGCGATGCATTGTTGTTCTGATTTTTTCTGATAGGTAAAGGATATTTGGAGGTCTTTATCCTTATTGTGGATAAAGTAAACCACGTAGGTGTTAAGCCCGTCTTTTTCATCGGTAAGGCAGAAGTGCACAACTGCTGATTTGCCGGGGTAGTATTTCGATCTGGAACAACTGATCAACTGAACCGAGGAATCGCCAAACGCATTTTGCAAATTCTGTTCCAGTTCAGGGTTCGCGCAATTAATGTAGTCATCAACCGATCTTAGGTTGGTTGCCCTGCCAGAGATGATCAAAACCACATCGTTCGAAGTATCAAAATATAGTTGCTCATTTTCACCTTGGGTCACCGTGTCCTCCACTTTCCTCATGGTACTTGGAAGGTCTATTTTGTACCTGAAAGCTTTGCCACTGACTGTTTTTCCATAAGCATTGTTACCTGTAGCGACAGGAAGCAACCACAATACGGCAATCCATAGTATGCGTAAGTATTTTTTCATAACATTTTAGTTTTTAGTGGTTCATTAATTGATGTTTTTGTTTCATTGGAAGGCGCCGGGTGGAATGGGCTCTTATTCTCTGTTTTTCCTGTTAGTCATCGTCTTTTTCCGGTCCACCGTGGCGCCAGCTTCTTAAATTAAATTTTATCGATCTTCAATGTTCTGTCCGTTAATCACTTTAGCTTTTTTGGTAGTCTTTTTTGTCTGACAATTTTGTCAATTGGTGGACAAAAAAAATTAGACGTTAAGTGTCATGTGCAGCACTTCTATACATACATTTACCGCCCTGGTAAAGTGTTGTAGTAAAACAACTTTTTTGATTTTAAACCGTTTTTGAGTCATATAAATTGAATTTATTTTATTTTTTAGTTTGACAATTTTGTCAGTTTTTGGGCAAAAAAAATTATTTTTTAAATATCTTCTCTATTACCTCAAGAATATAATTTTTGCGTTGAAGCATTAATTTTTCGTACTTCGCATCATTGATGTCAAACATATTCTGGATCATTGATTTTGCGGCAAAAGGGTGGGCGCATAGTGAGACAATAGTCATGATGATCTGTAAAGGATCGCCTTCAATCTCACCCTTTTCTACCGCCTTTTCGATATAATGCAGGAAACCTCGTCTCACGCCTTGCATATTATCGCCGCACAGTAGCTTACGCATCCGTTCTGGGTTCTGGTTAAATTCATTGATGATGAACAGGTCTACGCCCGGATCTTTTATGGCAACATCATAAAAATCCGAAGCGAACATTTTCATCATCTCCACCACGGGTGCATCGCTCTGTGCAAAACCGTTTACCCTTTTGTGTATTTCTGCGAATGCTTCAGTAAACACTACATCGAATAGCTTATCCTTATTACGAAAGTAGTAATGCAGGGCGGTGCGGCATATACCTGCGCTGTCTGCAATCTCCTGCAGCCGTGTGCCTGCCAGGCCATTTTTCAAAAATGCCTTTTTAGCCGATGCTTTAATTAAGGTTTCCGTATCACTGTTCAGTATCGCTTCCATAGCCTTGACATTAATGTCAAACACAAAAG
>Ga0364859_10238_pt1 | contig 38510 bp, 28 predicted proteins | sample ExccelAu500001D3_FD_206911 | JGI IMG/M metagenome (GOLD analysis project Ga0364859, IMG submission 206911) | Enriched cells from Trout Bog Lake Hypolimnion, Wisconsin, USA - BchlTB.Aug20.5000.01 .D3 | ecosystem: Environmental > Aquatic > Freshwater > Lake > Hypolimnion/Profundal zone | place: USA... | reverse complement strand
ATAGAGTTTGTAAAAATTTTCTTAAAAACTCCTGTTTACCACAGGGGTTTTTTTTGTGCAATTTTCCGCAAAATGAAATGTGGAATTCAGGCAAATAAATGACAGGTTTAATTGTTCAGTATCATTAAATTACGTAAATTTAAAGGGTGTGTTATATTCAAATTCCCAATCATGAGCCAGGCAAAACCTTCCAGTAAAAATATTCTAAACATTGCAGTTTACTTAATTGGAGCTGTTATAATAGCATTGGCTACTTTTTATTATCTAACTTATACTAACCTTAAGAAAACAGGTACCATATCTCTTGAAGAAAATGTAGTACTGGAGTATATGTTAAGGCTGGATCATGTGAAACAAAATTATCTGGCCATTGAAGCCGCTGAAAGGCCGGCATTGATAAATTCAAAAAAAGAATTAATTGAGGACTTTAATAAAGCAGTACAAGGTGATTCTATGGAAATGGAGGGCTTTAAAAAATTGTATCGTTATCCTTTTCTACCAATTAATGCGCTACAAAATTATGACAACTTAGTACACCAGAAAATTAGTTTTACCAGGCATATTATAGCACTCGGCCTTCAGGGTAAAAAAGACTTAGCTTATTTGATGATTGAGAAAGATGAAAATTTTGGTTTGGTTAAAAATATTAATAATACGGATGAATTTTTAGAAAATAGTGGCAGGAAGTTATTACATCAGTATCAGGATCTGCATAATGAAAATGCCAAAAGGACAGAAAATGAATTTTTATTACTGGGTTTCTCAATACTCATTTTCCTGGGTTATGGGTTATACAGAATTGTAAAAGCTGCGAATTTTAACAGCAGAATTTCAAAAGAAAATAAATTTCTGGCAGATATTTTTAACAGGGTTTCAGATGCAGTAGTTATTGCAGATCATAAATTGAATATTATTTATTTTAACCCTGAGGCAGAGAAATTATACAAAAGAAAAAAGGAAGTGGTAATAGGTCAGCCCATTGATGCCGCTGTTGGTTTTATTGAACCTGAAGGAAAGCTGGAAATAATGATTCAGGAGTTAAACAGTAATGGTTATTGGGCAGGAGAATTGAAAAATACTTATCCGGATGGTACACCTTTTAATGTATTCACCTCTATATCTACTATTAAAGATGTTCATAATAAGGTAATTGCCTATTCATCAATAAATTTTGATATCTCTGAATTCAATAAGCATCTTATCAATGAAAATTATCTGGCTAAAATATTTGATTTCAGTTATGATGCCATTGTTGCAACAGATAATCAGCACCATATAAAAGCATGGAATAAAGCAGCTGAGAAAATGTTTGGTTATTCTCAGGCAGAAGTTATTGGTAAAACCACTACAGAAATATTAATTGTTAATCAGGATCAACGAAAAGTATTCAGGAAAGCATTAGTAGAAAAGGGACAATGGGAAGGTGATTTGGAAATGACGAACCGGGAAGGGAATTTAATTAGGGTTTATTTTACAGTAGCTACCATAAAAAATGAAAAGGGTGAAGTAACAGACAAAATTGCCACTTACAGGGATATAACTGATATTTTAAAGTTACAGGGAGAATTAAAATTGTTAAACCAAAACCTGCAGGAGCAGGTTAAAGAAAAATCAGCCTATATCTCCGAAATATTGGGCAGAATCAGTGATGGCTTTGTAGCCATGGATAATAATGCAGCACTCACATTTGTAAATGCATATATCGAAAAAATTACCGGGAAAACTGAAGCTGAATTAATAGGGAAAAATTACCTGGAACTTTTTCCTGCTTTAAAAGAAACCCAATTTGCAATAGCTGTTCCGGAAGCAATACAAAACCAAAAACCAGTTCATTATGAACTATATAGCCTTATCTGGAATAAATGGCTGGATATTAATATCTATCCTTCATTGAATGGGGTATCTGTATTTCTGAAAGATATTTCTGATAGAAAAGAACAGGAAAAAGAATTATTATTGAAAGAATCAGCCATTTCCAGCTCTATTGCTGGAATGGGAATGACAGATCTGAGTGGTAATATCATTTATGCTAATGATGCATTGGCCAGAATGTGGGGTTATGATGACAAGGAACAATTAATAGGCACAAGGCTGGTTGATGCTTTTGACGGAGAGCGGGTATATACAACTATTCAGAATTTGCAAACCAAAGGTTTTGATAGTGGTGAGGATACCGGTAAAAGAAAAGACGGTTCTTTGTTTGAAGTAGGGTTTTCTGCCAATATTATTGCAGATGAACTGAACCAGCCAATCTGTATGTTTGGTTCTTTTGTGGATATATCCGAAAAAAAGAAACAGGCTGCAGAAATTAATCAGCTTGCCAGTATTATAGAATCTTCAAATGCCTTTGTGGGCACTATGAGTCTGGACAATAAAATCCTCTACCTCAATGCAGCTACCCGTAAAATACTGGAGCTGGAAGATAATGAAGAGTTATCCGATTACAGCCCATTCGACTTTTTCCCGGAAGGGCAAAGTCTGACAATTCTGGATGAAGTACTTAAAAATGGATCCTGGAGTGGCGAAAATTTTCTGATCACCAAAACTAAAAAGAAAATACCCATCTTTCAGATAGTCATGCTTCATAGAGATGAGAAAGGGGTTCCTTTATTTGTTTCCAGTAACGGGATTGATCTTACAGAACTAAAGCTAAAACAATCGGAGAATCAACGACTGGCAGATATCATTGATAATTCTATGGCATTTACCGGGATTGCTATTGATGATAAACAAATTATTTATGCTAACAAGGCCATGAAAGCAACTTTTGGCTTTGATATCAATGATAAAATAATTCAGGATTTATCTGAATTATATACTCCCAGGGGTAAAATAATCCGTGAACAGGCATTAAAAATTTTAAAGGAAAAAGGAAAATGGCAGGGCGAAAATGAAATGATTACTTCTGATGGAAGAATAATTCCAATATTTCAATCGATTCTGGAACATAAAGACGAGGATGGTAATGTTACATTTACTTCCTCCACCTCATTGGATATTTCAGAACTGAAAATTAAAGAAGAAGAAAACAACAGGTTATTGTCCATGCTGGAAAACTCTGCTGCCATTGTGGGTATTATTGATTTGGAAGGAAATATTCAATATGCCAATAAAATGCTGCGTAAAAATCTGGAAGTGAAACATGAGGAAGATATTCGTAAATATAATATTAATTTTTTCAGAACACCGGCAGGGTTTAATAAAATTGGGGAAATCCGAAATGAACTTTTTGAAACCGGCAAATGGAAGGGGGAGAATTATTATCATTCTATTTCCGGAAAGGAATATACTTTATACCAGGTGATGTTATTACACCGGGATACAAATGGGAATCCCAATTATATTTCAACCACTGCTATTGATATTACTGACATGAAGCAAAAGCAGGAAGAAACTGAATTGTATCTTTCTGTATTAAATAATTCCACTGCTTATTTTGGAATTGCGGATGAAAATTTAAAATTTATTTATGCCAATCAGGCTTTAAAAGATGTATTTGAAATAGATCCGGAGGAAGATATCCGCAATTATAACCTGGGAAATTTTAAAGGCCCCAATAGCATTTCCTTTTTCACCGACCCTCAACATTCGTTACATAAAACAAAAAAATGGGTGGGTGAAAATATATACATGAGTAAATCTGGCAGGGAAATTCCGGTACTGCAGGTTATAGTACTGCATGAGTTTAATGGTAAATTGAAATATGTAAGTACCACTGCCATAAATATTGCTGAGTTAAAGGAAAAAGAAATTGAAAGGGAGCGATTAATTCAAATGATTAATTCCTCTCCGGCTTATTTTGCAATGACTGACCTGGAGACTCAAGTGTTGTTTACAAACGAAGCGTTAAGAAAAACATTGGGGATAACTAATGAAAATGAAATATTGTTTAAATCTTTTGAGGGATACAGAACCGAAAAAGGGAATATGATCCTCCAGAAAGCAATTAATGAACTTCAAAACAAAGAAACATGGCAGGGAGAAAATTTTTATCGTTCTGCTTCCGGCAAGGAAATACCTGTGTTACAGGCCATGCATTTGCATAAAGATAAAAACGGAAAACCCGCTTATATTTCGGCTACTTCAATAGATATTACCCAATTAAAAGAAAAGGAAAAAGAACTGAATAAACTGGCCAGTATCATTGAAAATACCAGGGCCCTAATTATTATAGTGGATCTTAACATGATGATTCTGTACCTGAATCAGGCTGCAAAAGAAAGGTTTGGTATTGACCCATCTGAAGATATCACTAAGCTTTCCGGATTAGATTTTATACCGGATGAAACGAGGGAAATGATGATAACGGAAGAGCCAAAATTTTTTGCTTCCGGAAAATGGATTGGGGAGATAAATTTTTTAAACAGAAAAGGGGAAAAAATACCTGTTTTGGAAGTGGCTATTATACATAAGGATGAAGCTGGTAATCCTCTTTATATTTCTTTGACATTGCTGGACATTACAGAACAAAAAGAAGCAGAAAAAGAGTTGCTGCGTTTAAATAATGAACTTCGGGAATTATCCAACCACTTGCAGGATATCCGGGAAGAAGAGCGTTCAGAAATAGCCAGGGAAATTCATGATGTATTAGGACAGAACCTTACAGTTTTAAAAATGGCAGCATCCTGGATTAAAAAACATATCTATGATAATCCTGCAGGAGCTGAAAGAAGGCTGGAGGAATTAATGGATGTAACAGATGAAACGATCCAGTCCAGCAGAAAATTATACAATGCATTACATCCGAATATGCTGGATGATATTGGATTGCTGGCAGCAATTCAATGGCATGCAAATACGGTTACAAAAACAACAGGAATAGATATTGAAGTGTTTTCCAATTTTAGTCATAAAATATTAAATGCGAAACTACGATTGGGTTTATACCGGATTTATCAGGAAAGCCTGACCAATATATTAAGGCATTCAAAAGCCACACATGTACTGGTGAATGTAAACCGGGAAAGCCAGTCGATTATTTTAACAATCAGCGATAATGGAATTGGTTTTGATACTACCCTGGTTGATATTTTACATAGTCATGGACTGTTAGGTATGCGGGAGCGGGTTTATGCTATGAGCGGAACTTTGAATATTCAAACTGAAATAGGAAAAGGAACCATTATTGAAGTGAGGGTGCCCCTGGCAAAGGACCTGATGGGTGCAGAAAATTTTGAAAATGTTTTATAAAAAAAATCCTGCCTAAAGCAGGATTTTTTTTATAAAACTATAAACATGTTTAAATCATCATTCTCAATGGTTCTTCCAGTAAACTTTTTAAAGTTTGGAGGAATGCTGCTCCGGTAGCCCCGTCTACCACTCTGTGGTCGCAACTAAGGGTTACTTTCATTACATTGCCCACTACAATTTGACCGTTCTTAACAACAGGTTCCTGAGAAATACCTCCTACTGCCAAAATACAGGCATCAGGCGGATTGATAATAGCAGTGAACTGATCAATACCAAACATACCTAAATTGGAAATGGTAAATGTACTGCCTTCCCAATCTGATGGCTGTAATTTTTTATCTTTTGCTTTTTGTGCAAATTCTTTAACCTGCACAGCGATTTGGCTTAAACTTAAACTATCGGCAAAACGTACCACAGGTACCAGTAAACCTTCTTCAACAGCAACAGCTACTCCTATATTTACATGATGGTTAAAACGGATTTTATCTCCCAGCCAGCTGCTGTTAACTTTTGGATGTTGTTTCAACGAAACGGCAACTGCTTTTAAAACCAGATCATTAAAACTGATTTTAACCTTGCTGGTTTCATTGAGTTTAACACGGGCTGCCACTGCAGCATCCATATCAATACTCATGGTTAAATAAAAATGTGGTGCTGTAAAGAGGCTTTCGCTTAAACGGCGTGCGATGGTTTTACGCATCTGGGATACTGGAACCTCATCGTAGGATACCACACCCTGGGCTACTGTAACGGCTGTAGCTGCAGGAATTGCAGCTGTAGCTACAGCTGTGCTGGCAACATTGCTTCCTGCTGCCGGTTGCGGTGTATATTGTTCAATATCACTTTTAATAATTCTTCCGTTATCTCCGCTTCCCTGAACATATTTTAAATCAATGCCTTTTTCAGCAGCTACTTTTTTAGCAAGGGGAGAAGCCAGGATACGTCCCTCATTTACTACTGCCGGGGCTGATTGTACAGCTGCGGCGGTGGTTTGGGGCGCTGCTGCAGTTTGTACTGCTGCAGGTGGTGCTGCAACAGCAGGCTGATTAGCAGTATTGCCAACAGCAGCTATAATGGATGCAATATCCAATCCTTCTTTGCCAATAATGCATAACAAATCATTTACGGCAATCTTCTCGCCAGCCTTAGCACCCTGATATAATAAAATACCATCCTTGTAACTTTCCAGTTCCATAGTGGCTTTATCTGTTTCTATATCAGCCAGTACTTCCCCTTTTTTTACAGCATCACCTACATTTTTATGCCAGCCGGCAATTACACCTTCTGTCATTGTATCACTTAGTCTGGGCATTAATACCACTTCTTCCATAGAAGCCGGATCAATAGCAGCAATAGGTTTTGAAGCTGCTGGAGGTGCTGCGGGAGCAAGAGCGGGTGTTTCCTTTTTTGCAGGAGCAGCAGTACCGGTAGGATTGGCAATTAACCCGGAAATATCTTCACCGGCCTTGCCTAAAATTGCCAGCAAATCATTTACCTGTAATTTACCGCCGGCAGGGGTACCAATATGTAATAATACACCAGCCTGGTAACTTTCCAGCTCCATGGTTGCTTTGTCTGTTTCTATTTCTGCAAGAAGATCACCTTTTTTAACAGTGTCTCCAACGTTTTTGTGCCATGCAGCAATTACCCCTTCAGTCATGGTATCGCTTAATCTTGGCATTAGAATCACTTCGGCCATAAAAAAGTTAAAGTTTAGAAGTATACTTCGGCAAGTTAAAATACTGGAAACCCTGTAATACTAAATAAGTTGTAAGGGTTTACCGGATATTTCAGCTTACTGAAATTATAAGCATCAATGAATTTTGAGCCGTGAAATTAATGGAAAAAAAAGAACCAGCCCCCAATCCGTTAAAAAAAGGATTTCGGAATAAGAAAACAATGCTTATTTACTGCCCTTGTGCCAGTGAATAAGCTTTTTTCCCGCCCCAGGCATTTAGTAATTCCAGTGAACAGATCTTAAAATCACCACTTAAGCTTACGTATAATCCAATGACATCCTGCTGGTTTAAATTTTCGCCATCGATGCTCTCAAAACGGGCATTATACTGATTAACCAGGTTGGTATATCGGCTTCCGGTAGGCCAAACCTGGGTGCCGCGGTTACTGATACTGATCAGTTTAAATTTAACACCTGCATGGCGCAGGCACTTTTTTGCCAGTTCTTCGGGTTGTACATTACTTTGCATAAACATATCCACCCCAACAATCTTTTCCACACTACCGGCACTTTCCATCATTTCATTTTCTGCTAATTTATAGATCGTACAGGTGCCGGGAATATCAGAAAGTTCCGGCTTTGGATTATGTTCGGGTTTTTTGCCAAAATTGCTGATAATGGCCGCTGCAAATTCAGTGGTATTGAAAGAACGGATGGTTTTATCCCCAAAATCACCGGTATGTGCACCACTTTCTAATGTATACAATAATGCATTTTCAATCATTACAGCACTTTCCAGTAAACCCAGGTGCTGGAGCATACCAATACCACTTAAAATTAATGCGGTAGGATTGGCAATATTTTTTCCTGCTATATCCGGTGCAGTTCCGTGAACGGCTTCAAAAATACAGATATGGTCCCCGATATTGGCAGAAGGCGCAAAACCAAGTCCGCCTACCAAACCTGCACATAAGTCACTTACAATATCTCCCTGCAGGTTTGTAAGCACTACCACATCAAATTTATCTGGCCGGGTTACCAGTTTCATACATAAATCATCTACAATCACATCATCGGCCTTCAGCTCAGGATATTCCTTAGCTACTTCATAGAAAACTTCCAGAAACAGTCCATCTGTAATTTTCATGATATTGGCTTTATGGCCGCAGGTAATACGCCTGGCCTGTTTCTTTCTGGCCATTTCAAAAGCATATCTGATTACCTGCATACTGCCAGGCCGGGTAATGAAACGGCGGCTTAATGCCACATCATGGGTAAGCATATGTTCCACACCACCATAGGTGTCTTCAATATTTTCACGTACAATTGTCACATCAATGGGTATACCTGCTTTACTAAAAACGGTATCCACTCCGTGTAAAGTTTGAAAAGTTCTTTTATTGGCATAAGTATTCCAGGTTTTCCGTGCTGTTACATTAATACTTTTTACCCCTTTCCCTTTAGGAGTTTCCATTGGGCCCTTAAACAAAATACCCAGGGATTCGATGGTTTGCTGCGCCTCGGTTGTCATTCCATTGCTGAAACCTTTATCAAACACCCATTTGCCCATGTCTACAAAAGAATATTCAAGCGGCACATGGGCTGCTTCAAAAATCTGCAAAGTGGCATCCATGATTTCTGGTCCTATTCCATCTCCCTTGGCAACAGCTATTTTTGTCATATTTTGCGGTTTGAGCCGCAAAAATAAGCGCTAACAGCACATATGTTTCATTTTAGTTTGTTTTCCTGCTAACAAAGTATAGTTTTTGGCAAACAATTATTTAACTAAACGCTTATGTAAAAAATTTTGAACTTCCTTTCAATTCATTATCTTTATTTCAAGCAAGCACGTACAATGGTTTCAAAAATTTCAGAAGGGGTACAAATTAGTGTAGAAACTTTCTACCAGTCTGATTACAGCAATCCTGGCAATCATGAATTTATGTTTGCCTATAGAATTACGCTGGAAAATCACAATCATTTTGCTATAAAATTATTACGGCGTCAATGGTATATATTCGACAGTAATGGGGAGAACCGTGAAGTAGAAGGAGAAGGGGTAGTGGGTGTTCAACCCCTGCTTAAGCCAAATGAAAAATTTCAATATGTAAGCGGATGTAACCTGCGTACAGAAATGGGGAAAATGCATGGGCATTACCTGATGGAAAATCAAAACAGTAAGGAACAGTTTACGGTTAAAATCCCTTCATTCGAAATGATTGTTCCCACCAAAATGAATTAAGTTTCAGCTTCCTCTTTTTAAGGTTTATATTTCACTTCTTCAAATAAAGATTTTGGATTTTTCTCCATTAAAGCTTTCAACGATATTGCCGGATTTTTCTCCATCCATTTTTTTACAATCTGCCAGCCAGTAAACTGACCAATATTTCCTGGAGAATGGTTCCCCAGTTCAGGTGTATTCGGGCCATCATTTACATAAGGGGCAATAAGGGTAGGTTCTGTTTCGTACAGTAAATTATTTTCAACAAAAAAGGTCCAGATTGATTTTTCATTTTTATAACAGCCTTCCAGCTGGTTCAGTGTATATCCTGTTTTGATGGTATCAGCTGCTTCGGGTAAAATTGCATCCAGCACATACAACCGTTTTCCTGATTCAATCATTTGCTCAATTAAAGGCTTTCCCATTGTTCTGGGTGGATACATATCGTCCAGAATATTCTTTATACAGTTTACCGTAATATATTCCGGTTCAAATTTTCTGGATTGGTAAGAAGGGTAAATTTCACTGAAATACTGGCTCTGGTATGCCGGAAAATTCTTACCCAGGTAACCCTGTAATCCAATGGCCAGTCCGCCTGAAGTCAGGGCATTGGCTGTTCCTTCCAGAGGCCCGATAAAAGTGATGAGGGTATTGGGTAATTTATATTCAGGAAAATAATATTTAATAAATTGAAAGCCTCTTTCTATTTCATGTTGCCACTTATCAAATGAGGCATATTTTTTTTGAGCAGAATCATAGATGTACTGATAGCTTTGATGGTACATAGCCACATATTTCAATAGACTGTCCGGCTGTGGTAAAGCCCCTAAAATATTAAAAACAAAATCTTTAAAAAATCCCGGATTGTCTGCATTCAGGCTGTCCATTGCTGCGGAGAGATGCAGGGTGTCCATTGTAAAAAAAGCATGTTCAAACCGGATAACTTTTACATGAACCGGATAGGCAGATACATCCGGAATGATTTTTTTGGGTTTACAGGCAATGAATAACAGGATCAGAGATCCCAGCCATAACTTTTTCATAGCACGAATTAAAGCGAAATACCTGAATTTGGGCATTTGATTCTGTTAAGATTTTTCAGCAGGTTCTTAGAATTGTGAATTTGAAACCAATTCGTGAAATTTGTGGCATGAAGATATTTTTATCCCAGCAGAATTATCATATCGGAAATTTTGAAAGTAATACCCGTAAAATCATTGCAGCAATAGAATATGCCAAATCACAGGGAGGAGAACTGATCGTTTTCAGTGAAATGAGTGTTTGTGGGTATCCGGCAAGGGATTTTGTGGAGTTTAATGACTTTATCAATAAATGCTACAATAGTATTGATGAGATTAAACAACATGCAGATACCATCGCTGTTATTGTGGGTTCCCCGGCAAGAAACCCTTCCCGCGAGGGGAAAGATTTATTTAATGCAGCTTTCTTTTTATACGGGCAGGAAATAAAAGCAGAAATTCACAAGACACTGTTGCCCACTTATGATGTATTTGATGAGTACCGTTATTTTGAACCGGCATATGAATGGAAACTGGTGGAATTTAAAGGGAAGAAACTGGCTATTACCATTTGTGAGGATATCTGGAATATCAACGACAATCCCTTATACCGGATTTGTCCGATGGACCGGTTAATGGAGCAGCAGCCGGATCTGATGATTAACCTGAGTGCTTCCCCATTTGATTATGCACATGATGAGGACCGTAAGGCAGTGATTAAAGCCAATGTGCTGAAATACAAGTTACCCATGTTTTATTGCAATGCAGTGGGCAGCCAGACAGAAATTGTATTTGACGGTGCTTCCTATATATTTGATAAACAGGGAAATCTCTGTAAATCCTTCCCTCTCTTTGAAGAAGCAACGGAGGGTGTTATTTTACATGAAGATGGCAGTATTGACAGCCCTGTACTGGAAACCAGTGCATCAGCACCCGCTACAGCAACAACACTGCTTTCGCTGGACGAACATTTACATACAGATCAGATATATCAGGCTTTGATTCTTGGAATTAGGGACTATTTTACTAAAATGGGATTTAGCAAAGCCATAATCGGTTCCAGTGGCGGAATAGATAGTGCTGTTACCCTGGCATTGGCGGTGGTTGCACTGGGAAAAGAGAATGTTCGGGCAGTATTAATGCCATCTCCCTATTCAACCGGTCATTCTGTGGATGATGCGGTTGCACTGAGTAAAAATCTCGGTAATCCGTATGATCTGATCCGTATTGATGCTGTTTACCAATCTTTACTGGATACCCTGGCCCCGGTTTTTAATAAACTGCCTTTCAGCCTTGCTGAAGAAAATATGCAAAGCCGTATTCGTGGTAATATTCTGATGAGTATTGCCAATAAGTTTGGGTACATTCTTTTGAATACCAGTAATAAAAGTGAGCTTTCTACAGGGTATGGCACTTTATATGGTGATATGGCCGGAGGATTAGGTGTGCTGGGTGATTTGTATAAAATACAGGTATATGCGCTGGCTAATTATATCAATCAGTTGCATAGCCATTCCGGAATATCGTTAATTCCTCTTTCTATAATAGAAAAAGCACCCAGTGCAGAATTAAGGCCCGATCAGAAAGACAGTGACAGTTTACCGGATTATGCAGTACTGGATAAAATTTTGTTTCAGTATATTGAAAAAAGACTGGGGCCCGATGAAATTAAGGCATTGGGCTTTGAGGCGCCACTGGTAGACAGGATACTGAAAATGGTCAATTCAAATGAATATAAACGCAATCAGTTTTGCCCCATTATCAGGGTTTCCCCTAAGGCATTTGGGGTAGGCAGAAGGGTACCGATAGTAGGTAAATATTTAAGCTGATTAAAAAAGCCTAATTGTAATTACAGTGAGGCTTTTTTAATTTATTCGTGAATCACCATTAAGGGAACATGACTGTGAAAAGCCAGCATTTTTGTATGGCTGCGTTTAAACAGACTGTCAAAAAATCCATGTTTTTTCGGAATGGTAATAATCAGGTCAATTTCTTTTTCTTCAGAAAAAGTATTTATTGCTTCTGTAAAGGAGGGGTTGTCTGCAAAATGATATTCTTTATCATAACCTTCCAAAAGCGTATCCAGCATTAAACTTTCAAATTTAATATCCGGGGCATTCTCTTTATTGTAATCATCAATATGAAATACGTGCAATTTTGCACCGGTACTATCCAGTATTTTTTTGATGGAATTTACAGGAGTGGATTCCACTACTTTACTAAAATCGCAGGCAAAAAGTATATTATCAATCTTTTTAAAGATTGCATCTGCTGGTATAATCACTACAGGAATAGTGGTATGCCGGGCCACATTAATAGTATTGCTGCCAAAGAAATTTTCCTGAATTGCACCACCACCAGTAATTCCCATTACTATTAAATCAATCTCATATCTTTTCAGCAGGTCTTCAATCCCTTCTGAAAGTAATGCAAATTCACTGATGGTTTCAATTTCTATTTTTTTGTAAGCATATTCCAGTATCTCGTTTTTAAAATTTTCAAGTCCGTCTTCACTGGCATGCTTTATATTATCCAGATCTAATGCTCCAAGAGCTGGTATCATCGGATCTGCCACTACATTTACTCCAGCCTGGTACACATTATATAAGATCAATTTTTCAACATTTAACTGATCAGCCAGGTCTACCGCATACCTTGCTGCATTGGAAGCTGTTTCTGAAAAATCGGTGGGTATTAAAATGGTTTTCATATAATTTATTTAACTACTTAAAAGTAACTTTCTAATTCCACATCACCAATGATTTTCCTCATGGGTTACAATTAAAAGCCCCGCCAATTGGCAGGGCCTTTGTTATTCGGAGTTTTAAAGCAAAGACTTTTTTAAAGATTTTCAATAATACCGGCAATACCTTGTCCGCCACCTACACAAGCGGATACCATCCCATATTTTTTATGCAGCCTCTTCATATCCTGCAACACCTGTACCGTTAATTTACAACCGGTACAACCCAGGGGATGGCCTAGTGCAATGGCACCACCATTAATATTTACCCTTGCAGGGTCTAAATTCAGTTCCCTGATTACTGCGAGCGACTGTGATGCGAAGGCTTCATTCAATTCAATCAGGTCAATATCTTCCAGTTTCATTCCGGCCTGCTTTAATACTTTAGGTATGGCTGCTACAGGCCCTATTCCCATAATACGTGGATGGACTCCCGCTACGGCACTGTTTACCAATCTGCCAATCGGAGCCAATCCCAGTTCCTTTACCATTCTTTCGCTCATTACCACAACAAATGCAGCACCATCACTGGTTTGTGAAGAATTGCCTGCAGTAACCGTCCCATTTACCGTAAATGCCGGTTTAAGTTTAGACAAGCCCTCTACAGTAGTGTCGGCCCTTAATCCTTCATCTGTGTCCACAATATAATTACGCAATGCTTTTTTCCCTTTTTCATTCAGGTAAGTCTCTTCTACATTGATGGGTAATATTCCTGGTTTAAAATATCCGTTTTCAATGGCAACTTTGGTTTTCATGTGCGATTCATAAGCAAAAATATCCTGGTCCTCCCTGCTTACCTTAAATTCATTAGCAACTGCTTCTGCTGTTAATCCCATACTCAGGTAATAATCCGGTTCGTCTTTGGCAATCGCATAAGAGGGTACTGTTTTCCAGCCGGCAGTAGGCACCAGGCTCATACTTTCGGTACCTCCGGCAACAATACATTCTGCCATTCCAGTTCTTATTTTAGCTGTAGCCATGGCAATACTTTCCAATCCGCTGGCACAATACCGGTTAATGGTAATTCCGGGTACCTCAATTCCCAATGCTTTTGCAGCAATCAGTCTGCCAAATTGCAATCCCTGTTCTGCTTCCGGTACTGCATTACCAACAATAACATCATCAATTCTGTGGGTTTCCAGTTGGGGTAAACTTGCTATCAGGCCTTTTATGACTTCTACGGCCAGGTCATCAGGCCTGTAGAACCTGAAACCACCTTTTTTACTTTTGGTAACTGCTGTCCTGAATCCGGCAACAATATAGGCTTCCTGCATGGGATAAATGTTTTGAGAAACCAAATATAGTAGAAAGTTGTTTATGCAACCAATATTTTAAGTTCAATTTTTCAATCCTTGTTTCAACACTGGTATTCGGGGTGGTCAAAGCCTGTAAAAATATTCTGAATACTTATCTTTGGGGTATGATTTACCCTTTTATCCGAAACACTTTGTTTCATTTTGAGCCCGAAGCAGTACATCATTTTTCTATGAATATGCTGCATGCTGCATGCAGTACCGGCCTCGTTAAAAATCTCATTCAGCAGCAGTTTATCGTGCAACATCCCTCACTGGAAAGAAATATACTGGGACTTCATTTTAAAAATCCCGTGGGACTGGGTGCCGGCTTTGATAAAAATGCAGCTTACCTGAATGAGCTGGAAGCCCTTGGCTTTGGTTTTGTGGAAATTGGTACCGTTACACCCAAAGGGCAACCGGGAAATGAACAACCCCGTTTATTTCGCCTGCCGGAGGATAAGGCACTGATTAACCGCATGGGTTTTAATAATGAAGGGGTGGAGGCGGTTAAAAGCAGACTGGTAAAATGGAACCATTTCCGGAGTACTTCACTGGATAAGCGGATGATTATTGGTGGCAATATTGGTAAGAATAAAGTTACCCCCAATGCTGAAGCCTGGAAAGATTATGAGATTTGCTTTGAGGAATTATTTGATGTAGTGGATTATTTTGTGGTGAATGTAAGCTCTCCCAATACGCCGGGTTTAAGGGAATTACAGGAAAAGGACAGCCTGAAAAAAATACTCAGCCAACTGCAGGAAATCAACTATTCCAAAACAGTAAGAAAGCCCTTACTACTAAAAATTGCGCCTGATTTAACGGAGCACCAGTTAAAGGATATTGCAGACTTATCTTTTGAAGTAAAGCTGGATGGGCTGGTGGCCACTAATACTACCATTGCCCGTGAACCGCTGAGTCCGGTATCAAAACTGAAATGTGAATCGATCGGTGCAGGCGGTTTAAGCGGTAAACCGGTTACAGCAAAAAGTACTGCTATCGTTAAATATTTATCAGAACAAACCGGAGGTAAGATACCCATTATGGCCAGTGGTGGTATATTCAAGGCAGCTGATGCCATAGCAAAATTAGAAGCAGGTGCTTCCCTGGTGCAGGTGTGGACCGGCTTTATATATGAAGGCCCCGCCATCGTAAAAAATATCTGTAATGGATTGATCAAAGCATAAAAAAATACCCGCAACTGCGGGTATTTTTTTATTTATAGAATCATTTAATTTAAAAATCCAGTCCAAGGGCAAAATACCAAACAGGGCTTCCTTTAAAGAATCCTATCATTGGCCATCCTGCATCCACTTTCATAAAGTACCCCAGCAAAGTACTCCTAACGCCAAAACCATATCCTGCTGCAAAGGGTCCAATACCACCAGCATCCATTTTTACGAGCACAGGATTACCGGTACCGGGAGAACCGTAATAGGCGGTAGGCCTGGTAATACCATTATATTTTCCATTCCAGGCAGTACCCAGGTCAAAGAACTGTGTTACTTCAAAATTTCGCACAAAAGCATTGTTGATCGGTTTATTAAACAGGGTAGCAAATACCGGTAAACGGAATTCACTGTTCAGTACCACATCATTATTACCATTGGCAATATTCTGGTTATAACCCCGCATATTTACAGCCAGGCTTTGAAAAGCATAAGTCTGATCAGGAGCAGGGGTATTGTTATTATTAAATTTAGGACCTACCCATCCGTCCACGCCACCCAGGTAATAGATTACTTTCTGTTTACCCCAGCTGAAATCTCCTGCAGCCCTTCCAGCCCAGATAAAATTGCGGTAAATTTTAACATAATGCCGGTAATCAAATCCCAGGTTATAGGTTAGATTGGATGAATTGTTAATGGGAGAAATCATATCCATATAAATCTTCCATCGGGTACCATTCCAGATATTCTGGGTAGGATTGATGGTATTATCATACACATATTCAAACCTGCCCACCATATATTGGGCAATACTGTCTGCAATAGTCAGTGATACAGGATCTTCTGATTTTAAAGCAAACCGGTCGGTCCGCACTCCCACAATAGCCCTGATGCTTCTCACTTCATCAAAAGGATAAGAGAAATGCGCCTGGTATAAATTGGTAAATAATTCTCCCGGATAAACATAAGTTGAACCATTAACGGTTACTTCACCGGAATAGCTGGAATTATTGGAACGGAAATAAGTCAGCCCCCAGTCCAGCCTTTTCCTGTAATTGAAAAAAGAAAAGAAAATATCTTTATCAGTCAGGTTGGTTCCAAAACTATACCCACCCACAAATTTTATATCTTCAAATAAATCACTAACGCCTACCCTGAAATTCCAGTTCAGGTCCTGGCCGTTATTCAATTGTATAGGTCCACCACCACCTGCATAGGGTTGGTATGTATTTACCAGGATATTATTGGTAATACCGCTTAAAATATAATCAGCACTGAATTTTAACCGGTAATTATACATTTTAGATTTACTGAGCACTGTTTCTCTGATTACTGCAGCTTTGGCCGAATCAGTAATTTTGCTGAATTGATGGCTGGTATCTGGTTTTTCATCTGCAAATTCGTTCTGAAACAGTTTTTTGCTTTTCTGCTGGGTAACTGCAAAACTGGTAGTATCAGCTGCCGGCTTAGGTTTGTTTTTATACACCGTTGGTTTTCCGGCTGCGGCTTTTTTAATGTTCATTACCTGCTGCATATATTCAGTAGGTTTTGCATTTACATTTCTTTTAGCCAGGGCATCTTCATTTACTTTCAGTTTATAGAGAAATTTATAATCCCCTTCCCGGCGTGTTTCACTAACCTGTCCGTTATTGCCCGCAATCCTTGTTTCCAGTAAAGAACTCTGGTAATTGGTAATCGGGAAGGTATAAGTAGAATCTTTATAAACCTGAAAATAACTGATACTGTCGGCTTCCTGTTTCTGCCAGGCTGTTAAAGTAGAATCCAGTTCCTTATAGGGAGGATTATGCAATACTTCATCTCCAATATAATAGAGCGTATCCACTCCGGTACGCTGGGTGGCAAAAAATCCCGCCCAACGGTTAGCAATCCCGTTTTCATCACTTACAAACGTAAAATGGTTATTATTATATTGCATCGGGCTGCCGGCATTGCCATACTTCATATCCGTGAGCTTGGTAATCTGTTTGGTTTTGTTTTTATTTAATATATCTACCAGGTATATATTAAAATGATATTTGCCTGGCAATACGGTATCACCAGCAGGTGCGTTGGCAGATGGCCTGTTGGAAGCAAATATGATACCTGTACGGTTGGGGAAAGATACAAATGTCGGGTTCAGGTCATCATACACATCATTGGTAATCTGTTCAGATTTACCTTCCTCAATTTTATAAGTATAAATATCAGAATGCCCGTTTTTAACTGCACTGAATACCAGTGTATTGGCGTCAAGCATAAAGCTTGCATCCAGAATCTGGTCAAATCCGGTAATGGTTTGTACAAATCTTTTGAATTTTCCAATCACATCATAGACAAACATTTTTGTTTTTCCAGCCTCCCAGTAAATCACCAGTAAGCGCGTGCCTTTTACATCCCAGGCCAGTATCGGATAATTGGGATTAATATCTCCGAGATTAGTTCTTACTCCTTTATCCAGTAAAATTTTAGTGTCATAAAAATTCTCAATGTATTTAACCCGGTATACTCCTTTACTGAATTCCACCACGGCATAATTATTATTCCTTGGGTTAGGATTAGCCTGAAAACGGTAATATTCATTTTTACTTACATCCTCTGTTACACTCATATTGCCCTTGGGTGCATTCCTGCGGCCGCGGATATCTTTATAATATTTGTCCTGCTCAAATTGCATAAAACTGTTCAGCACCTCTTTAAATTTCATCTTGGTCACCTTTAAAGAAGCTTTATTCAGGCTTTTATAAATACGGGCCAGGTAAAGCAGGTAGGTTACATTTTCTTTTTTATATTTTTCAGCAATATAATACCAGAAAGCCTGTCCGGCCAGGGCAGGTTTGGCATAAGCAAACTGGTAAAAAGAATTATAATCACCACTCAGCATTGCACTTTTCAATTCATCATCTTTTTCGGTACTCCAGTTCTGAGCGGCATAATAAATATAGCCGTCAGTCAGCCATTGCGGAAGGTCCAGCAAAGTAGAATTGCTTACAAATTCACCAATATCATCACCAAACAGCATATTATCGGTTAATACTTTAGCAATACCCTGTCTGATCTGCAGTTTTAAATGTTCATGGTTTCCGTCAAAATACAGTACCAGTTTATTATTCACCAGTTTGGTTAAGCCGCCTGCATTCTGCCAGTCAATTCCTAATCCAATATTACTTTGCTTGTATTCGTCATAACTGTTATACACCACAATATTTACCCGGCGCTGCACTGAATACTCAATAAAGGTTTGTAAAGCAGGCAATTCAGTTTCAGCAACCTGTGCCACGTATTTCCCCAGCTCACTTCCTCCCTGGGTAAAATAGGTGTTGAAATTGGGCGACTGGTAAAATTTCCAGTTAAATTTTTTAAACTGAATCCTGTTTTTACCAAATTCCACCGCATTCACCTGCGCATTGGCAAAAAAAGGCAATAATAAAAAACTGTAAAGTATGTAATGATAAATTCTATTCTTTTGCATATCCTATCATAATTTTATTTAGAATTGTTCCTGTTTTATGATGATCATAAATAGAAAATGAAGGTATCATTGAAATCATAACAAATGATTCAATGCCTGTTAAAATTAAGTAATTACTGTCAACCATTTTAAAAATAAAGGTATGGTCCATGTCCAGGTTTTTACATTCAGCCCCGTTCAGGAAAACACTTACCTGCTTTACAACGAAAAGGGGCATGCTTTTATCATTGATCCCGGTTGTTACTTTTCCGCTGAGCAGGAAAAGTTAAAAAATTTTATCAGTTTAAAGGCACTGGAGCCTGTTAAATTATTAAATACACATTGTCACCTGGATCATGTTTTTGGTAATAAGTGGGTTTATCAGACTTATGGACTGGAATTATTCATTCATCCAAACGAGGAAAAAGTGTTGCAATTTGCACCTGAATCCGGGTTTAAATGGGGGCTCCCATTCGAAAATTACGAAGGCCCCCTGCATTATTTACATGATGGGGATACTGTGAAACTGGACCAGGATGAATTTAAAGTGCTGGCTACCCCCGGCCATTCTCCGGGCAGTGTTAGTTTTTATAACCAGGCCCAGGGCTTTGTAATAGGTGGGGATGTGCTTTTTAAAAACAGTGTTGGCCGTACAGACCTTCCCGGGGGTGACCATCCAACCTTAATTAAAAGTATCCGGGAAAAATTACTGGTGCTGCCGGAATCAACTGTAATTTATGCAGGGCATGGAATGGCTACCACTATGGGAGCTGAAATTGCCAATAATCCTTTTTTGAAGGATTGAATAATTTGAATTATAACTCCTCGCTCAACACTTCTTTTTTGTAGGCCATAATTAAAATGGCACCCAGATTTTTATGCGGTGGTACATAATCATCAAATTTTTCTTTCATATCCGGGGTAAAACGGCTGCTTAAATTTTTCCAGATCAGTGGCCAGTTCAGGTCTTTCCCCTGTCGAAGGGTTTCCATCATGGTTTCTATTAAAGTAATATTCACCACTCCGGTGCCAACCTGTTTGGATGCAATGATATGTGCATCATTACAGGTTTTCAATACTTCATTCAGGCTATTGTAGCCACCACAGCTTCCCAGTAAGATAACTTTGGAGGATGGAGGCAATTGTTTAATGGTAGATTTTACCCAATAACTATGCCCCCGATGGATGGTAACAGTGGGCTGTATATTCAGGGAATCGAGGTATCCAAGCAAATCCTCCTGTGCCTTTGCATCCAGGTCTTTAGTTTCGTCCAGAGGCCTGTTTGAATAGATGGTAATCGGAGCCCCTTTTACAGATTTCACTTCTGCCCATTCTGCTTTCCTCGTAATTTTCCAGTTATTGTTACTGAAACTGTTTAAAAAGGAATTGAATACATTATTACCGTCTTTATCCCCATAAAAAAACTGCAAAACCTGGATTGCACCTGCAGTATCTTTAAGCATTGTATTGGGCATATTATAGACGGGGGGAATGCCCAGTTGGGTATAGATGGCTGCATTATCCGTATTTTCTATGGATTGGAAGATATTATTCAGTAATCGATAGATGGTCAGTCCCCTTTTATTTTTTATTTTCTTAGCCTGCGTAATATTTGATTGTAATTGCCAGAGGATAATTTTTTTAAGGTCAGGATTATTAATACTGGCATAGGAATCGGCCACATCCACTGCATCTTCCAGAGATTGTTTCCTGTCCAGATTATTTACAAAGTCGCGTATCATTTTTTCCGCTTCATTATAATCCATTCTTTTTACAAAATCATCCAGCGTATTATAGGCCGCTGCCATTTTAATAAACTTTCGGTAAAAATCATTATTTACAGTAAATAATAAACTGTCAGAACGGGGTACCTGCATTCGCTGAAAGATCCGGTTATATACTCCCAGGTAACTGCTGGTATAAATTTCTTCTTCCCCCAGCACACATAAATAATAGAGTTCCGGTGCCGTAAGGTTATCTGTAATTTTAAACCGTACTGCATCACTTTTTTCTTCATGTAAGGCATTAATTTCCCGGATATAAATGTCAATTGCTTTGGACCTTAATTTTTCAGTCAAAGCATGCATCACCAACGGCGTATCTTTTTTGGCCGCCCTTCCGGCATAATTAATTTCAGTAGCCACCAATAGCTTATAAAATGCTTCATCATTATTTAATACTGTATGTATAGAATCAATAGTAATGGTTCCATGATACAGTTCATCCAGAAATGGAAAATAAGACCTGCCATTTTCAGCATTGGCCAAATGGCTGATCAGGCTAACCAGGGGGTCTTTATTAGCCCTTATTTTTCTGCCCAGACTAATAGACGCTGTGGCATAATTGTACAGGTCTTCCGGATAGTGGTGTGCCACATCCATCACAATACTATCGGTAAAAGGCACATCCGGATACCTGGATAAAACACTCAGTACATTTTCGCCGCTTTCCCTGCAAATTTTAAGCACCAGTTCATTCCTGCTGTCAGTTATCGAACCAGCAGTCTGTAAGGCAAAATTTTGAACAATCAAGGCACCCACTGCAATTTCATTGTTCTCAATGATGGGTACCAGTGATTCGCCTTTCTGATACCTATACAAGGATTCTTCAAAAGCACTGATCAGGTTTGCCAAAAAGATACCTTTAATTTTTCCTGACTTATAAGCCGTTATAAAATCTGTAAGCAGCTGATCCACCCCCCTCAGCCAGGTATACTTTTCATTTTCACTGATGGTACTGTCCGTTTCAATCTTCACCTGCAGATTATTAACCCTCACTTTCAAAAATTGTGTAACTTGAAGGTTGATATCAGGATTGGATGTTGGCGTAAATATGGTATCTGTTTTATGATTTAGCTGTATTATTGCTTTTTGATTATTGTCGATATTCTGATGAAACAGCTGTCGCATTCTGGGGATAGCAGGCATTTCTTCCCCTGTTTGTGAAAAAACTGCGGTTATAAAAATAAAACAAAATATAAAAAGGTATAATTTCTTCATTAACAACATTTGAAACAAAAATACTGCCATTTATTTATCCGCAATCAAACGGACTTAACAATAACATAATGCATTAAGCGGGGCAGTTTAGGAATTTGTAAAGTTAAATTTGTGTAAATTTAATGTTAGCATGGAATCGAAAGGTAAAAGAATTTTAATAGCAGACGACGAACCGGATATTCTGGAAATAATCAGTTATAACCTCGGGAAAGAAAACTATGAAGTATATACGGCTAAAGATGGTAATGAAGCACTGGAAAGAGCAAAACAGTTAAATCCGGATCTTATTATACTGGATGTAATGATGCCCGGTAAAACGGGAGTGGAAGTTTGTAAAATTTTAAGAGCCCAGCCTGTATTTGAAGAAACACTGATCATTTTTCTTACAGCATTAAGTGATGAAGCTTCTCAGATAAAAGGGTTGGAAACAGGCGCAGATGATTATGTAAGTAAGCCCATCAGTCCAAAAGTATTAATAAGCAGGGTAAATGCATTATTCCGCAGGATCCATAAAGAAGATGGCAAATCGCTGAAAATTGGCAATATGACCATCGATCCTGTAAAGTTTATTGTGGAAATTGAAGGCACAGAAATTGTGCTGGCTAAAAAAGAATTTGAATTACTGTACCTGCTGGCAGCAAAACCAGGCAGGGTCTTTTTAAGAAATGAAATCCTTTCCCAGGTTTGGGGTACAGATGTAATTGTAGGAGACCGCACCATTGATGTGCATATCCGGAAGATCCGTCAGAAATTAGGTATTGATTGTGTTACCACCGTAAAAGGGGTGGGCTATAAATTTGAAATATAAGGAACATTCATGCATGTTTAATTTAAAAAATCTTTCTCCACAGCAATTATCTGCGCTTACGGCTTTGTTTTTATCGGTTCCCATCGGATTGGCATTTTATGCACTGGTAACCATCTGGTGGATTGCGGCACTGGCCTGTTCACTTACATTTATAGGCAGTTATTTTCTGATCGGATTTGTACTGGAATGGTTTATTTACCGTAAAATAAAACTGATTTATAAGTTTATATATCAGACAAAAGCCACAAAAAGGGAAGAAACCTATTATAAATATATATTACCGCAGAAAGGTATTGATGAAGTGAGGGAGGATGTTGAAAAATGGGCAGAACAGAGAAGTGCAGAAATAGAAATGCTTAAAAGCAATGAAGCCTACCGAAAGGAATTCCTGCAAAACCTGGCACATGAATTTAAAACACCCATATTCGCTATTCAGGGCTATGTGGATACCCTGTTAAACGGGGCATTGGATAACCCGGAAGTCAACAAGAAATTTCTTGAAAATGCAGCCAGGAATGTAGAAAGGATGGTAAACCTGGTAGAAGACCTGGATGAAATATCCAGACTGGAGAGCGGGGAGCAGCCTTTAGACCGGGAACTATTTGTAATTCAGGACCTGATAAAGGATATTTTCGAAACCCTTTCTATCAAAACCACCCAGAAAGAGATTAAATGTTCTATCAAAAAAGGTTGCGAAGCTCCGCCGGTAGTGGTTTTTGCAGATAAGGAAAAAATAAGGCAACTACTTAATAACCTGGTGATGAATGCCACCAAATATGGAAAACAGGGTGGTATCATTGTAGCCAGCGTTTATAAAACAGATGAGAAGCATGCACTCATTGAAATCAGTGATGATGGCATTGGAATTGCCGAAGAACATTTATCAAGGGTTTTTGAACGTTTTTACCGAACAGACACCGGCCGTAGCCGTAATGTTGGGGGTACGGGATTAGGTTTGGCTATTTGTAAACATATCATTGAAGCCCATAATCAAACCATTCATATCCGCAGTAAGCCTGATGTAGGCACTACTGTTGGCTTTACACTGGACACCCGTAAAGAATAAGTAAAGCATTTTAAAATAAAATCATCAGTATACAAATTAATTTACTGTAAATTTTTTTTATACAGCAGAATTTATACAAGCTTCCGGAAATATTTGTGTATCAACTTATTATAAAAAACAGGCCATAAATTAAATCAGGGTTTTAAAGATTAGTGTTGCAATTCAATGTTATTAAATTATTAATTCTTCCAGTTTAACCTCCCTTACAGACCATAACTTTATTTTTGCGTCAAATTTTAAATATGGGATTGAATTCGATTGGTAGTTTTTTTATGCCAAAAAATAAGATCTTTTACGAATTATTTGAACAGGTAGCCGAAACCGTAGAAGAAATGGGTTTTGTTTTAAAGAAACTGGTAGCAGAACCTGATTATAATAAAAGGTTACCGCTTACCAAGCAAATTGAAGATCTGGAACATAGAAACGATGATCATACCCATAAAATATTTACTGAATTAGGAAGAAATTTTATCACTCCATTCGACAGGGAGGATATTCATTATCTGGCCACTTCACTGGATGATATCTGTGATTATATCTTCTCCGCTTCCAAAAAATTAAATTTTTATCAGGTTAATCCCAACGACAGCGGTATTCAGAAAATGGCCGACCTGATTGCACTGGGCTGTACAGAAATAAAAAAAGCAGTGCAGGGTCTGCGGGATATGAAAGACCTGCGTAAGATGACGGAAGCCCTGGTTAAAGTTAACAGTATCGAAAATCAGGCAGATGACGTATTTGACCTGAGTATCGAAATGTTGTTTCAGCAGGAAAATGACTTTAAGGAAGTAATCAAGAAAAGAGAAATATACCAGGTACTGGAAATTGCGACTGATAAATGTGAGGATGCAGCCAATGTAATTGAATCCATCATTATCAAATACGCATAAATTTCTCCAAATAAACTACTTATGCTAACACTGTTAATTGTTATCATCATACTGGCTTTCGTTTTCGATTTTATTAATGGGTTTCATGATGCTGCCAATTCTATTGCAACCATCGTTTCCACCAAGGTATTGACTCCTTTTCAGGCGGTATTATGGGCAGCTTTGTTCAACTTTGCTGCTTTTTTTATTGCAAAATATATTTTTAAGGAATTTGGTATTGGCAATACAGTTGCCAAATGGGTAAACCCGCAGTTTATCACTTTACAAGTGGTTTTGGCTGGAATTATTGCAGCCATCACCTGGAACCTCATTACCTGGTGGTTTGGTATACCTTCAAGTTCTTCACATACTTTAATGGGTGGCTTTATCGGTGCTGCATTGGCCAATGCCGGTGCTTTTTCCAAAGGGCACGTGGATGTAATTAATTATGCCAAAGTGGTTCCCACTTTTTTATTCATCTTTTTTGCTCCATTAATAGGAATGTTGATAGCTTTTTTTATCACTATCCTCATTGTGCATGTCTGTAAACGGGCCAACCCCTATAAGGCGGAGGGTTGGTTTAAACGCCTGCAGCTGGTTTCTTCCGCTGCATTCAGTTTAGGCCATGGCAGTAATGATTCTCAGAAAGTAATGGGGATTATCGGAGCTGCCATTATTTATTATGAAGGTACCCTGGGGCATAAATTGAATTTTAATGAGTTTGTAAACCAGTATAGCTGGGTTCCCTTCTGCAGTTTCCTCTGTATTGGCCTTGGAACCATGAGTGGTGGCTGGAAGATTGTTAAAACCATGGGCACAAAAATTACCAAAGTAACCCCATTGGAAGGGGTGGCTGCAGAAACTGCCGGTGCTATTACCCTATTTCTGACCGAACATTTTAAAATACCGGTAAGTACTACCCATACCATTACAGGTTCTATTATGGGGGTAGGTGCCACTAAAAGATTAAGCGCAGTTCGCTGGGGGGTAACCGTTAATTTATTATGGGCATGGATTGTTACTATTCCCATTTCTGCCATATTGGCCAGTCTTGCTTTTTATATTGTTCGTCTGTTTTTCTGAATTATTTAGCTTATTTATAAAATAGTATAACCCAATCTGCGGATTGGGTTATTTTTGTTTGGAAAAATAAATCTTATGAAGAAAATATTGGTTACCGGCGGATGCGGCTATATTGGTTCTCATACCATTGTTGATTTGCTGGAAAATGGTTTTGAAGTAATTTGTGTAGATGACAATTCCCGTTCCACCACTTATGCAATAGAGGCTATTGAGCAATTAACCGGGAAAAAGATCCGGAATTATACCGTCGATCTGAAGAACTACGATGCTACACATAATATTTTTTCTGAAAATAAAGATATTACCGGCATTATCCATTTTGCTGCATTTAAAGCAGTGGGTGAGTCCTGTGAATTTCCCATGAAGTATTATGAAAACAATTTATTTTCATTGATCAACCTGCTCAAATGTGTGCAGGAATTCAATATTCCACATTTTGTATTTTCATCTTCCTGTACCGTATATGGTAATCCTGATTCCATTCCGGTTACGGAAGCCTTCCCTGTAAAAAAAGCAGAGAGTCCTTATGGTGCCACCAAGCAAATGGGGGAAACCATCCTGCAGGATTTTTCCAAAGTAAATACCACATCTTCCATTTTACTGCGTTATTTTAATCCGGTTGGAGCCCATCCCAGTATTTTATTGGGAGAAGTACCCCTGGGCAAACCGATGAACCTGGTACCTGCTATTACACAGACAGCTATTGGTAAATTACCAAAAATGTTTGTTTGGGGATCTGATTATCCTACCCGTGATGGTAGTTGTATCCGTGATTATATCCATGTATGTGATATTGCAAACGCGCATACCCTGGCTTTACAGTATTTGATAGAAAAGCGCAACAGTACCAATTGCGATGTGTTTAACCTGGGTAGTGGTGATGGGGTTTCTGTACTGGAAGCCATCAAAATGTTTGAAGCAGTAAGTGGTGTGTCACTTAATTATGAAATAGGACCAAGACGTTCGGGAGATGTGGTGGCCATTTATGCCAATAACGATTTTGCAGTAAAAACACTGGGCTGGAAACCAAAATATGGCCTAAATGAAATGATGGATACTGCCTGGAAATGGGAACTGAAATTAAAGAATGAAAAAATAGGGGTATAAATATATGTTAGATAAGTTAGAAGCCATTAATGCAAGGTTCGAAAGGGTAGGTATGTCTTTAACCAATCCCGAAATTATTAATAATCAGCGTGAATTTGGAATGCTGAGCAAGGAATACCGTTCTCTGGAGAAGATTATGCAGCCTTTTGAAAAGTATAAAAAAGTGCTGTCAGATTATGCTTTTGCCAAAGAAAGCCTCAATAGCAATGATGAGGAGATGAAGGAACTTGCTAAAATGGAGTTGCCCGAACTGGAACAACAAAAAGATGCCCTAGAAAAAGAGTTGACCAAATTATTAATTCCAAAAGACCCGCAGGATGATAAAAATGCCATCCTGGAAATCAGGGCAGGTACCGGTGGCGATGAAGCCAGTTTATTTGCCGGAGACCTGCTGGGTATGTACCTGCGCTATTGTGCCAAGAAAGGCTGGAAAGCTGCCGTGGTAAGCGAAAGTGAAGGTACTGTAGGCGGTTATAAGGAAGTGGTGGTGGAAGTAAGCGGGGAAGATGTATATGGTACCCTTAAATTTGAAAGTGGTGTACACAGGGTACAAAGGGTTCCCAATACAGAAACCCAGGGCCGTGTTCATACCAGTGCTGCAACAGTAGCCGTAATGCCTGAAGCAGAGGAAGTGGATTTTGAACTGAAGGATAGTGATGTAAAAATGGAAACAGCCAGAAGTGGTGGTGCAGGCGGACAGAATGTAAACAAGGTGGAAACTAAAGTATTCCTGACCCATATCCCTACCGGTGTGGTAGTCATGTGCCAGACAGAAAGAAGCCAGCTGGGTAACCGCGAAAAAGCCATGACCATGCTGCGTACCAAATTATACGAAGAACAGGTACGTAAGCAGGAAGAAGAGATCTCCCGTCAGCGTAAGACTCTGGTAAGTACGGGTGACCGCAGTGCCAAGATCCGCACCTATAACTGGCCGCAGGGCCGGGTAACCGATCACCGTATCGGCTTAACCTCCTATAATCTCAATGCCGTAATCAACGGAGAAATTGAAGAGTTTATCGAAGCCCTCCAACTGGCTGAAAATGCCGAGAAAATGACCAAACAGAATTAAGCATTGTAAGAACTGTTATAAAAAGAAAACCACCCTTTGGGGTGGTTTCTCTCCTGCCAGGCAGGATCGCTGTATTTACCTTTCCTTTATTTTTTAGCTCTTCTTGACGGGAAGAAGTTGCCGGTTTTCGATTCTTTAGATGTGCCTTCTGCTGCGCCATAATGGGTCATCGCACAACGGAATCCAATCGTACTGCTGCTCTGGTCTTCTTCCAGGAAACGGCGGGTACCGGGGCTCAGCCAATAAGGCCTGTCATTCCAGCTACCACCTTTTACCACTCTGGATTTATCAGAGATCAAAGTAGTTAAACCATATCCATAACTTACCGCACTGGTAGAATCACCATCCATAAAGTTCACTGCATAAGAACGATGGTAATTTCTCCTGTTTCTTAAGGAGGAATCAGATTCAAGTACCATACGTATACGGCCCAAACTATCCCTTAGATTACCTTCGCCCTTGCTCTTATCCACCTGTTTGAAAACATTACCACGGAAAGGGTTAAAATCATCCACATCCAGGTTAGACATCGGCCTGTACACATCTGCCACCCACTCACTTACATTGCCACTCATGTTGTACAATCCAAATCCATTGGGTGCATAAGAAGTAACTGGTGCCGGTATGGCAGCATTATCATTCAATCCACCTGCAATACCCATATTATCACCTGCACCACGTTTAAAGTTTGCTAAAAAAGCACCCTGCCAGGCTCCTTGTTTGGTAGCCCTCAAATTGTCAAAACCATCATTCTGCCAGGCATATAATTGTTTGTTAGCAATCACTTCTTCCCCACGTTTTTTAGCACTTGGTTTACGCTGCGGATTCTGTAAAATATAGCCATAAGCAGCATATTCCCATTCAGCTTCTGTAGGCAGGCGGTAATCGCCAAATAAAATACCATCTTCAAATTTAACCATGGTCCTGGGCCTTCCCTGTGCATCCCGTAAAGGGTTGGAAGAGGAAGTGGCTGTTTTACCAGGCTGTACCTGGTATTCACCCATCAGGTAAGACTTAGTATTAAAATTCTCCTGTCCGCCGCCATTCATTTCCGTCTTGATATTGTTGGGGTTAATATACCCTTTGTTCTTTAATTCCAGTTCATTTACACGGTCGGTACGCCATATACAGAAATCGGTAGCCTGCCTCCAGGTTACGCCCACCACCGGATAATAGTTATAAGCCGGGTGGCGAAAATACAGTTCCACATAAGGTTCATTATAAGCCAGTTCGCTCCTCCATACCAGGGTATCCGGTTTGGCATCTTCCAGTAATTTCGCATATTGTGGGTCGCTGAAAACATTTTCCAGCCAGTAGAGGTATTCGCGGTAATGTACATTGGCTACTTCGGTGCGGTCTATAAAAAAGCTGTTCACGGTTACCCTGCGTTGGTAATTATTCCAGTCGCCCATTACATCTTCCTGATTGGCACCCATCATAAAAGTACCACCCTGCACAAATACCAATCCCGGGGCTGTTTTAATGTCTTTTGGTTTGGCAACAAAAAAACTTCCCTGTGTTTTGTCGTTATAATTCCATCCGGTAACGGTCGATTTTTCGTGTTTATTGCTTTTAAAAAGGCTGCAGGAAGATAAAGCACCTGCCGCTGCGATAAAAATAACACAATTTCTTACTCCTGTAAGTAGTTGCATGAGTTTAAATTTAAGTTCTTTAACAATAAAAAATAAGAGGTAGAATTGTTTGTGCATTGCGAATATAGTGGTTTTTGTTTTACAGATACATATCCGCAACTTTGTATTGTTAGCAAAAACATAATTTTAACCTCTATTTAAAAATTCATTCCGGTTTTGTTTTTATTTATGTTCCAATCCGGGATCTGATTATGATGCTTTCACGTACATTATTTTGGATAGTCCTCATTCAGCTTGCAAGTAACTTAACGTTAAATGCCCAGCGAAATTATGCAACCCATTCGGTATTTGCATCCGGTACCTGGTTTAAACTGGGCGTAACGGCTGCAGGAGTGTATAAAGTGGATGTTAATTTTTTAAAAACTTTAGGTATTAATACCGCTAACCTCAATTCCGCCTCAATCCGGTTATTTGGAAATGGAGGAGCCATGCTGCCCGAAAACAATGCCCTGCCTCGCCCAGACGACTTGTCCGAAAATGCCCTGGATATGGAAGACGGGGGGGATGGCCTTTTTAATAACAACGATTATTTTCTTTTTTATGCCCCCGGTCCCAACCGCTGGTTGGCAGACAGTATCCATCACAGTTTTACACACTCTAAAAACCTGTATACAGATACGGCTTATTATTACTTAACAATCGGGGGGAGCGGATTGCGTATCCCAACTGCTGCTACCCCCTCCACAGCAACTATTACCGTTAGTAGTTTTGACGAACATTATTATTATGAAAACAACCTCAGCAATCTATTAAACAGCGGTAAATTATGGGTAGGAGAGGAATTTTCCAATAATACCGGAGATCTCAGTAACAGGAGTTTTCCGGTTGATTTCAGCGGGTTGATTACATCTTCGCCACTTACCATTAACAGTTCGGTTGCCGGGCGTTCTATTAGTGCCCCCTCCGGTTTTTCTGTTTCGGTAAACGGGCAATCGGTACAGCAAATACCCCTGCCTGCTGTTTCCGGTTATTTTCTGGATTTATATGCCACCCTGAATACCCAGAGCAATACATTTACGGCCAGCTCATCCCCCCTTACTATCGGGTTTCAGTTTAAAGCCACTGCATCCGGAGCCCAGGGATGGCTGAACTGGTTTGAAGTATTGGGACGTAAAGTTTTATCCTTTCAACAGAATAACCTGTTTTTCTTTCGCGACTGGCAGTCAGTTGCCACCAACAATACCGCCAGCTTTACCATTGCCAATGCAGGTTCCGGCAGCATCGTCTGGGATATTACCCAGCCCCTGCAACCGAAATTGCAAAAAGGAATGCTCAGTAATAACCAATACAGTTTTGTAAATGATGCATCCATCCTGCGGGAATATGTGGCATTTACCCTGGCAGGTACTGCAGCGCCGGTATTCCTGGGCCAGGTATCCAACCAGGACCTCCACAACAGTTCCCGGGCAGACCTGCTCCTGGTTACCCCACCCCTGTTTTTACAGCAGGCACAACAATTGGCAAACTATCATACCCAACAGGATGGATTATCTGTAGCATTGGTTACCACCAATCAGATCTACAATGAATTTGCTTCCGGCAATCCGGATCCCTCCGCTATCCGCGATTTTGTAAAAATGTATTATGACAAAGCAGGTAATAGCAGCAACCTTTTACCCAGGTATGTATTATTATTCGGTGCGTCTTCCTTTGATTATAAAAACCGCATCAAAAACAACACCAACCTGGTACCCGGCTTTGAAAGTGTGAATTCCAATGATCCCTTATCCACCTATGTTTCTGATGATTTTTATGGGTTATTGAAAGACAGTGACGATATCAATAATACTGCCGGCAATGCAGCCCTGGCCATTGGTATTGGCAGGTTACCAGCCAGGGTACCTGCAGAAGCCGCTGTAATGGTAGCAAAAATAATCCGGTATACTAATCCTGCCAGTTTTGGAAGCTGGCGGGTACAGTCGGTCTTTGCAGCAGATAATGGAGACCAGGACCTTCATGTTCAGGATGCAGAATACCTCTCTTCCAAAGCAGCAGCCCTCAATCCCCTGTTTAATCAGCAAAAAATATATGCAGATGCCTATAAAATGGTTAGTGGCAGTGGGGGCACCCGTTTTCCGGATGCCAATACAGCCATAGTCAATCATGTAAATAATGGAACGCTTTTTTTCAATTATTCCGGTCATGGGGGTTACCAGCAACTCTCTGCTTCCGCCATCCTTACACAGGCGGAGCTGCAACAGTTCAGCAACCCGGGTAAATTACCACTATTCATAACAGCTACCTGCGATTTTGCACCTTATGACGACCCCACCAAAAATTCACTGGGAGGCAGCCTGCTTTATGGCGATTCTACCGGTGCCATTGCGCTGGTCACCACTACAAGAGATGTCTTCGAATCCAGCAATAAACTTATTAATGCACAATTCATACAAACAGCCCTGCAACCCGTCAACGGAGGCCATTATCCCAGTCTGGGCAATACGATCCTGGCCACCAAGAATCAATTGTACCAGAGCCCCAATACCGATGTTGTCAATAACCGGAAATTTACCCTTTTGGGAGATCCTGCCCTTACCCTTGCCATCCCGGAAAATAAAGTACAGGTAACCGCCATCAACCACAACAATATAGCAGTTACCAATACTTTGAAGGCCATGCAATTGTATACAGTAATTGGTAAAGTTACCGATGCCTCTGGCAATGACTTATCCGGTTTTGATGGTGTGGTATACCCGGTGGTATATGACAAACCAGATACCATTTCCACATTGGGAAATGATGCTGCCAGTCCGCCCATGCCATACAGCATCCAGACCAATATATTGTATAAAGGAGCGGCTACTGTTGCAAACGGACAGTTTACATTTTCTTTTATCGTACCCAAAGATGTCAGTTACCAGCAGGGATATGGGCGCATGAGCCTGTATGCGCAGAATGGGGTTACCGATGCAGCAGGCATCTATTCCAATTTCCTGATAGCCGGAACAGACAGTACCCCTTTAACGGACAAAGCTGGTCCGATTATAAAAGCCTGGATGAATGATACCTTGTTTGTAAATGGCGGACTAACGGATGAAAACCCTGTACTCCTGGTACAGTTTTTTGATTCTTCCGGTATCAATACCTCCCAGAGCAGTATTGGCCATGATATAACAGCAGTGCTGGATCAGGATCAGCAACAGTTAGTGGTACTGAACCCTTATTACCAGGCAGCCACTGACAGTTATCAAAGGGGCAGCCTCAGTTATCCCTATTTTGGTTTAACAGAAGGGCCGCACAGTATTAGTATCAAAGCCTGGGATGTGCTGGACCATTCCGCTATCACCACCCTTTATTTTAAAGTAGTGCTGCAAAAAAAGTTTACCCTGGAAAACCTCTTTAATTACCCCAACCCCTTTGAGAACAATACCACCATTTCTTTTCAGCATAACCAACCGGGGGTATTGCTCACCATTTACCTGGATATATTCAATTCCAACGGGCAAAAAGTCTATACTGCCGGAGCGCTGCAGCAACAGGCTGGCACAGGCAATATTCAGTTGGAGTGGAATGGCCGGGGGGGAAAAGGAGAGAAATTGCAAAAAGGTGTGTACTTTTACCGTATCATTGTACAATCAATCAATGGAACCGTAACTGCGGTCCAAAAATTAATACTACTCTAAATATAATGAATGAGTCTACTTCTACGTTTGTTTTAAATTAATCAGGTTGGCATTATTTTGAAAAAATTAGCTATGAAAAGACATTCATTCAAGGTTATTTTACTTTGTTTCATCTTATTATATGTGGGTACAGAACTGGTTACTGCACAAACCAGCGCTGTAAATATTGTTACTACAGCAGTCCCTTTTTTAAGAATATCACCCGATGCCAGGTCAGGCGGCATGGGTGATGTGGGCGTTGCCACTGCACCGGATGCCAATGCTTCTTTCTGGAATGTGGCAAAAACTCCTTTTAATACAAACAGCGCGGGTATTGGGGTTACTTATACACCCTGGTTAAAAGACCTGGGGTTGAATGATGTGTATATGGCCACTATGGCCGGTTATTATAAGCTGGATGATGATAAAGCCTTATCAGCCTCCCTTCGCTATTTCAGTCTGGGTAATATACAGTTTACTGATTTTTCCGGTAATTTATTAAATGCCTATAATCCCAAAGAATTTGCCTTTGATATCGGTTATTCTATGAAGTTATCCGACAGAACTTCCATCGGAGCTTCCCTGCGGTATATCAATTCTTCATTAGCCAATGGCACTGTAAATGGGGTAACCTATAAAGCAGGCCATGCTGCTGCCGGTGATGTTACCTTGTATTCCGATCAGACTGATGAATCCGGGGAAGGGGTAAGCTGGGGTATTGCATTAACTAACCTGGGTACTAAAATCGGGTATACCAATAATTCGGCCAATAAAGATTTTATTCCTGCCAACCTGGGTATCGGTATTTCGTATACTTCTGTTTTTGATGAAAGCAATAAAATGAGTTTTTCGCTGGATATGAATAAATTACTGGTTCCTGTTCCTCCAACCTCACAGGATAATGGGGGACCAATAGATTCTGCCAACCTGGCTTCTTACCGCACTATGAGTGTAGCCAGCAGCTGGATGAAATCCTTTCATGATGGCAGTAATCAATTTGCAGACCTGCAGTTTTCCGGTGGAATAGAATATGCTTATGATAACCTCTTCATGCTTAGAGCCGGTTATTATTATGAAAGTGCACAAAATGGTAACCGTAAATATTTTGCAGTAGGAACCGGATTAAAATATGATATCTTCCATATCGATCTTTCTTACCTGGTACCAGCCGGTAATGGAGTTACCCGTAATCCATTGTCCAATACCCTGCGTATCGGCATCGCATTCGATTTGGGTACAGAAGAGGAAGGTGGTAGAAGTTCCAGTTCAGCCGGTAAAATGTTTTAATCACGCATAATGTACACAGTATGGTCCGTATAGGCTTCGGTATTGATTTTCATCAGTTAGTGGAAGGTAGGGATTTATGGATTGGCGGAGTATTGATACCGCATAGCAAGGGAGCCCTGGGCCACAGTGATGCCGATGTATTGTTACATGCCATTTGTGATGCCTTACTGGGCGCTGCCTGCCTTGGTGATATCGGGGTGCATTTCCCGGATACTTCGGCAGCATATAAAGGAATAGACAGTAAGATTTTATTACAGAAAACCATGGAATTGATTAAAGCAGAAGGTTACCATATTGTAAATATCGATTCAACTTTATGCCTCGAAGCCCCCAAGATCAAGCCCTATGTAGCCGCAATGCAGACCACCATTGCAGGCATCTGTTCCTTAACTGTAAAAGAGGTGTCTGTAAAAGCCACCACTACGGAAAAGATGGGTTTTGTGGGAAGGGAAGAAGGGTTGGTTGCTTATGCATCAGTACTGCTTGAAAAATAATATAGTAACCCTATGAATCCTGTTCAAGAAATAAAAACCACCTGGCAAAGCATTCCCCCGGATCTGCAATCCTTTTTAAAAAGGGCTTTGCTGATTTTTATTATCTGGAAACTGGTATATCATTTGTTTTTATTTAATGGCAGGGTAATTGATAAGCCATTGACGGATTTTAGTGCTAAGAGTACGGTTTGGGTGATGCAGTTGTTTTATCCAACCAGTCAGTTTATACTTAAAGAAAAAGCCCTACACGATCCTGAATTGCTTAAAGATCTTGTTTATTTTGATTTCATCTATAAAGACGGGCATACCATTGTTGGTATTGCTGATGCCTGTAATGCACTGGAATTATTTGTATTATACCTTGGGTTTTTACTTGCATTTCCTGGTACATTGAAGCGGAAACTATTTTTTGCAGCTACTGGCCTAACTCTAATTTATATCAGTAATATTGTCCGTTTGGCAGCTTTATCTGCTATGAATATGCAACAGATCAATGCAGTGGATATGGCCCATCATTATATTTTTAAACTGATCGTGTATGCCATCATTTTTGCGTTATGGATGGCTTATGCCGGGAAAAAGCGAGATGAAAAAGCTATTTAAATCAATAAAGTACCCTTTAATCATTTTAATAATGATGGTGCTGTTCTCTATGCTGGAAGAACTACTGATTGGGGAGGGGGGCTTTAGATCTTATTTAATAATGCCACAGCACCGATTAGTCCGATTTTTTATAAGGGGGTTATATGCTTTGATTTTATTTTTACTTGGATATTTTGGTTTAAAAAAATTACAGGTAAAATGGATTACCCATTTATGGTTTTTATGGTATTTTGCAGCCTTAATTATTGTAACTTTAAGAATAATAATAAGTGTTAAATTCAAAGCATTTTTTGGATTTAATTTCTGGAATTTTTGTATTCCATTTTACAACCTTTTGTTAACACCTTTCCCATATCTTTTCTTATTAATGATACATTTTTTATTCAATCAAGAAAGGGGAGAAAACTAGAGTAATGTCTGGTTCAAAAAGTCTACATTTTTGATTATCGTTTTAAATGATTTATGCCCGATAAAATCTTTTAAAGCTTTCAAATGATTATCATGGTGCATATCTGTTCCAATAAAATCGATTAATCCTTTATTCATCAGTTTTTCTGCCGTTTGTTTAACATTGGGGCCATAATAACCGGATAAAGAGAGGAAATTCACCTGTAATAAGCATCCCCTGTCTTTAAAATCTGTATATGCTTCAAAATTGCGGTGATAATAATTATATCGTTCCGGGTGTGCAAGTATTGGTTGTAAACCTGCCAGTTTTAATTGAAAAATTACATTTTTTATATTGGGAGAAGCTGCCACATAAGACATTTCTATCAGAATATAATTTTTGCCAAATGTTAACAGGGGTTGATTTTTTTCTACAAGCAATTCAAACTCATGATCTACCATATACTCAGCTGCTGCTTCAATGGTAACAGGAATGTTTTGCTTTTTTAGTTCTTCCCTTACCAGCTCTAATGCTGGTAGAATGGTCTTTTGTGAATTATCATGAACCCCATTTAAAATATGAGGAGTACAAATTAGTTTTCTGTAGCCCAAAGCATGTAATTCCTGAATAAACCTGACAGATTCTTCTATGGTTTTTAAGCCGTCATCCAGGCCAGGTAAAAGGTGAGAATGCATGTCAGCGCCAATAAATGAGAGGTCTGCCGGTTCCGATTTTTTTTTAAATAACGAAAACATAAATAAGTTATAGAATCATAAAATTACACTTTAAATAATCTGCAGTTGAAAATAATTTAATGTTCTTAAAATCTGAATTTAAAAACATTGAATCTTTAATAGTAATTGAGATATAAATAAGAGATAAAATAGTTACTGAAAAAAGCACTGAGTACATAAAAAAAATGTTACTATAAGGATAAAGCTGGGGTTTAAGAAAAAAATAGTATATTTTTACGAAAACTTAGATGCAATATAAAAAGGTATTGCAATTATTATCCTGCAATCCCTATAAAATCAAAACTATCTATGAACACTGATTTTGAATATTCCATTTTCAACGAAATTGTATTAATAGTACTACTAATTGTATTAATTGCTGTAAAATTTTATTATTTCCGTATACTTAGACCGGGTTCTACTATAAAGCGGTTTCTGAAATCCTGTTTCCGCTGGTATGGCAGTAATGAAAGAGATCTTACTTATGATCATCCGCGTAAAAGAAAATTTATGATCATTAATAATTGGACCAATATTCCCTTTTGGGCTCTATTGACCCTATTAGTGATAAAAATTATCATGAAACTAATTACGGTTCTTCCGGATGAAAATTAAGTTTTTTCAGGTATACCCTTACTTAAAAAATATCTTTAAAGTTAAGGTATATAATATTTATGGGTTTTGAAATAGGTTAGAGTACAGTTTAATCTTCACGGTTTCTACATAAATTTTTTTTGCGCAAGGTTAAGCATACTTTTGTTTCAAACCATTCCTTTAATTTTTTTTCGCCATACATTTCGAATTTATTTTTGGAAATGTGTGCAAATATTAATAAATTGATGTGATTCTTGGTTCAATCAATAATTTATAACATTCATTTTATTTTATCTAATGTTGCCTAGCCTTTTTCACCTGATTAAAAGTCATTATCTGGTTGCGGGTTTTATTGTTTATTTCGTTTGTTGCATATTATATTTCTACAAAGAAATTAAGCATCCCATAGAAGTTAACAATTAAAATGCTGTAAACCTGAAATATTTTAAGGTGTGCAATCCGTTTGTACACCTTTTTCATGTATGTTGCATACTTTTTAAGGGCAGTATTATTTCATCAATGTTAATGAGTTTCCAAAATAACTATTAATAAATACCAGCATGTTGGGTCATAGCTGCTGGTTTAAAGGATCGGATTTGAAAAATATATAAATCATTAGTGATTTGGTAATTTCATTTTTTATTTTAGAATATGGACTTATTTTCTTTTAAAAAAATATCTGTTTTAATACTTTTTACGTTTAGCTGTTCGGTTGGTTCCGCACAAAAGTTATATCCAATTTATGAATTAGGAGGAAGTATGGGAACTTTTATTTATCAGGGAGATCTTACCCCTTCTTTACAGGGTTCTTACAGGCATTTAACGCCTACCGGACAATTATATGGGGCCTTAATCTTAACTCCAAATATTACATTTAGAGGCAATTTTACAATGGGTAATATCAGTGGTGCTGATGCCTGGATTACCAATTCTTCCTGGCGGCCACAACGTCATTTAAGTTTTACAACTTCTATTCACGAATTCTCTGGAACACTGGCTTTAAATAATTTTAGGTATAATATGGATGGCAGTTTTAAACGGCTATCTTTTTATTTATTTTTTGGAGCAGGATTAAGTTATCTGGATGTTCGGAGAAACTGGCAAGGCATTAATACATCCATCTTTACGCCTGCAACCAGTGTAGGTATAGGTTTAGGTATTGATACCAATCATATTCCTCCAAAATTTATTCCGGTTATCCCCTTTGGTTTTGGGGTAAGATATGCATTGTTGGGAAATTCTCTTTCCATCGCATTTGAATTTACCTACCGAAAAATTTTTACTGATTATCTTGATGGATTCAGTTATGCCGGTAATCCGAAAAATATGGATGAATATTATAATTATTCTATTGGTATTATTTATACGAAGTATAAGAAAATACTTAAATGCCCA
>Ga0364859_10237_pt1 | contig 38532 bp, 41 predicted proteins | sample ExccelAu500001D3_FD_206911 | JGI IMG/M metagenome (GOLD analysis project Ga0364859, IMG submission 206911) | Enriched cells from Trout Bog Lake Hypolimnion, Wisconsin, USA - BchlTB.Aug20.5000.01 .D3 | ecosystem: Environmental > Aquatic > Freshwater > Lake > Hypolimnion/Profundal zone | place: USA... | reverse complement strand
TGTTAGTGATCTAAACCGCGCCATTGCGAGCTCTTTGGAGGAGCGCTTTGATACCGTTTGGGTTAGCGGGGAGATTTCCAATTTCAAGGCATATGACAGTGGGCACTGGTATTTCTCCCTCAAAGATGAAGAAGGGCAGATCCGCTGTGTGATGTTCCGTGGGCGCAATGGTCAAGTTGGATTTTTGCCTCAATCAGGTGATTTAGTCGAGCTAGCAGCTAATCTGGGTTTTTATGTTCCACGGGGAGATATTCAGCTCACAGTGCAAAGCATGCGCCGCGCTGGCATGGGCGGACTCTACGAAGCCTTTTTAAAGCTCAAAGCAAAGTTAGCTAAAGAAGGGCTATTTGATGCCGAGCGCAAACGTGATATCCCTTCGCATCCTCGGGCAATTGGTATTGTCACTTCACCACAAGCTGCCGCTTTAAAAGATGTGCTCAGCACGCTTGCTAGAAGAGCGCCACATATTCCGGTTGTGATTTACCCAACATTGGTTCAAGGACCTGATGCACCCGCTGGAATTATTGCTGCATTACATGCTGCCGCAAAAGAGGTCGAACAAGGCAAGACAGAAGTCGATGTCATTTTGCTGGTTCGGGGCGGCGGCAGTATTGAAGATCTTTGGGCGTTTAACGACCAGAAGTTGGCTTATGCGATTGCGCAGTCACCTATTCCAGTAGTCAGTGGTGTGGGTCATGAGACAGATGTGACAATTGCTGATTTTGTTGCTGATCTGCGCGCACCAACGCCCACTGGTGCAGCAGAAATGGCTGCACCAAGACGAGATCAAATGCTGCAAGAATTAGATGCCATTGCTCAGGCTTTGCTGCAACGGGTTTCTCAAAGGGTTGAACGCGAAGCGCAGACCTTAGATCAGTTGGCATTACGATTGAGTCATGCACTGCCTAACCCAGATCGCATGCGCGAGCAAATTGGCAATTGGCAACAGCGCTTAAATCAAGCCTGGATAGTCAGAGTTGAAAATTGGAAGCGGAATCAAAATCACTACCAATCCCAGTTAGAGATGCTCAATCCCCAGCGTACTTTAGAGCGTGGCTACTCAGTTATCTTGACCCAAGAAAATGAAACCCTACAAGCGGTGCGCAACCCTAGGGATCTCAAAGTAAATGCAAGCTATCAAGTACGTTTAGCCGAGGGACAAGTGGAGATCGAGATCTCAAGGGTGGGCAATTCAACCCTGAAGTAGATGAAGCTTGATTGCACCTTTAGGCGCGCTCGAAAAATACTCCAGCTGGTACTTTAAAGCGCTTTGCTAAAGAATTGATTTGTCTCACATTCAGTTGGCGGGCGCCAGATAATATCTGGGATACAACGCTTTGATTGCCCACTTCTGGCAAGTCCGATTGCTTAAGTTGATGTTGTTCCATTAAATAAGCTAAGAGAGCCTCAGGTTTTGCGTCTGGAACTGGAAAGTGCTCATGTTCATAGCTGCGAATAAGTTCACTGGCAAGCTCGAATAGATCCAATAAAGGATGCCTCTTTGCAGGCCCAATGACATCTGAGAGCATGTCTGTTAACTGCACCATTTTTTTATATTGCTTTTCGCTATGGATGGGACTGAGATTCACGGTTTTGGAAAGGCTCTCCCAAGCTAGCTGCAGGTCATTTAGATTCATTTTTTCCACCCGTCTTTATCATATTGTTTGTGCGTCAAGACAGCCTTGATATAACAAAGCTGTCTATCAAACTGAAGGTAAGCTACTAGACGATATTTATTCCCGCAAATATTAAAAACATACAAATCACCCACTTTGTCAGTCGAGCCCATCACTTGCTTGATGTCTGCGAAACTTTTAAAGCATCCAAATTCCATGAGTTTTCTCCACGACTGCAGTGCCTCAAATGAATCCTTATGAGAGGCGCCAAACTCAAGTAGGCGACGGTTGGTGATGACTCTCATTGTATTATTATATTGCAAATTGCAATATTTGGGTAGAAGCAAGATAACCCTTGAAAGGGGGCGGATTAAGTTGTCCTAGAGAATATTTGGCTCTATTTGTAGCTCAACACCAAAGCGCTCTTTAACTTTTTTCTGAATGGTGTTTGCAAGCTCCAAAATATCGTTTGCCCTTGCGCCACCATGATTAACAATCACCAAGGCTTGTTTTTCATAGACACCAGCAGGTCCAGCGCGATAGCCTTTAAATCCACATTGATCAATCAGCCAGCCAGCAGCCAGTTTTCGAGTGCCATTGACATCGGGATAAGAAGCAAGATTAGGATGCAGAGTTAAAAGGTTTTGATACTGTGTTGTATCAATAATGGGGTTTTGAAAAAAGCTGCCAGCGTTACCGATCACTTTAGGGTCGGGAAGCTTGCTTTGGCGAATGTTGCAGACCGCAGTAAATATCTCTTGAGCGCTGGGCGATGAATGATCAGAAAACTGTTTTGCAAGATCAGCATAAGTTAGTCGCGGTAGCCATGCCTTTGGAATGTTAAAGACGACCTTTGTCACGATAAAGCGCCCAGGATTTTGCTTAAAGTAGCTATCGCGATAAGCAAAGTGGCAATCAGATTTACTCAGAGTGACAAAGGCTTGCTCTTTGCTATCAAAGGCTTCGATGCAGTCAATGAAGTGAGCAACTTCTGCGCCATAAGCGCCAATGTTCTGTATGGGGGCTGCGCCAACTGTGCCTGGTATGAGGGCTAGGTTTTCTAATCCAGGTAGATTTTGTTCTAGCGTCCAAGCGACAAAGTCATGCCAGTTCTCTCCTGCGCCTACAGCTACTGCCGTGAAATGATCATTGCTGTCGATGATTTCACGGCCGCTAATGTTCATGAGTAAGGTGCTACCACTTAGGGCATTGGGAAGCACTACGTTGCTACCGCCACCCAAAACTCGCCAAGCACCCCCTTCACTCAGAGTGTGAGCCATTAGTCCTGGCAGCTGATCTGGGGAGGTAATGTCATAAGCAAGTTCGGCAATAGCGGGCAAGCCAAAAGTATTTCTGCTCTCAAGGGATACATTTGAGAGGGGCTGGGGGGCAGCAGGCGCATTTTTTGCACAGTTCATGCCACAATCTTATTCGTGTTCGGCAATTTCCATGAAAAAAGGACTTGCTGGCAATGCTATAGCGGGTTTTAAGGTAAAAAAATTAAAGGATTTGATATGCCAACATTTGATGTAGTGTGCGAACCAGACATGATTGAGTTAAAAAATGCGGTTGAACAATCCAATAAAGAGATTACCAATCGCTTTGACTTTAAGGGCTCGGATAGTCGCGTAGAGCAAAAAGATGAAACTTTGATTTTATTTGGTGATGACGACTTTAAATTGGGTCAAGTGCGCGATGTGCTCTTTGGCAAGATGGCCAAGCGTAACGTGGACGTGCGCTATCTTAAAGACGACAAAAAAGAGACTATCGGCAGTGATAAGCGTAAGCAAACGATGAAGATTCAAAAGGGTATTACGCAAGAGCTCGCTAAAAAAGTAGTGCGCATCATTAAAGATAGCAAGATCAAAGTGCAGGCGAGTATTCAAGGCGATGCGGTGCGTGTGACCGGTGCTAAGCGCGATGATTTGCAAGAAACCATGGCATTGCTCAAAAAAGAAGTTACAGAAGCACCACTGGGCTTTAATAACTTCCGTGATTAAGACTTCCAAAAAACCTCTTTACTAATGAGGAAATGTATATTATAGTAATATACAGCAATGATAAATTTTCATCGGATTGTTGGCTTTGAATGGGATGTTGGTAATGCTTATAAGAGTCAAGATAAGCATGGCATTTCACAAGTACAGGCTGAAGAAATTTTTTTTAACCAGCCTCTATTAATCGATGAAGATGCCAAGCATAGTGATGTTGAGCGTCGATTCTTGGCATTGGGCATTACTGTTGCAGGTGTTTTGTTGGCCGTAATTTTTACCTTGCGCAAAAAAGAATCACTCATCCGTGTAGTTTCGGCTAGACCTATGAGTAAAAAGGAGAGGGCATTTTATGAAAAAGCCTAGTAAGACAATTCCAAAGTTTAAAAATGAGAAGGATGAACGCGCCTTCTGGGAAAAGAATGATGCCTCGGACTACTTTGATTTATCCAAGGCCGTAAGGGTTACTTTGCCGAATTTGAAGCCTACTACTGCTTCAATATCTCTGCGTTTATCTCAGAGTTTTTTGGAGGGCATTAAATTGCAAGCAAATAAGATTGATGTGCCTTACCAGTCCCTTATGAAAATTTGGTTGGCAGAGAAGTTGGAAGAGGCTACAAAGTAGGTTGAGTCTGATTTTTATTTTCCCTCAAACTAAGCCATAAATGGCAAATATAAAGCCTAAGAATGAGCAAGGCATTGGCACTTCTAGTAAAGAAGCCATTGAGCGTTTTTGCGATGCCTGCTGGCTAGAGGATGGACTTGCTCAAAATAGCCTTACTGCCTATCGTAGGGATCTTTTGCTCTTAGCGCAGTGGTTGTATAAAGCCGCTCATCTGGATTTGTATTCCGTAGATGAAAAAGAGCTCACAGCTTATATTGCCCATCGCAGGGCGGATAAGGCTACCACTGCTAACCGCCGCCTCACAGTGTTCAAACGTTTTTATCGACATGCGCTACGTCACCATCTTGTCAAAAGCGATCCTTGTATTGGTTTGCGTGCTGCTAAGCAGGCATTGCGCTTTCCAAAGACGCTGAGCGAGGATCAGGTGACGAGTTTACTCAATGCTCCAAATATTGAGACCTCTTTAGGTTTGCGCGATCGCACTATGTTGGAATTGATGTATGCCAGCGGCCTGCGCGTTTCTGAAATTGTTTCTTTAAAAACCGTGGCGCTGGGTTTAAATGAGGGTGTGGTTCGGATTGTGAATGGCAAGGGTGGCAAAGAGCGATTGGTGCCCTTTGGTGGAGAGGCAGGTCAATGGTTACGCAGATATCTGGCAGATGCTAGAACACCACTGCTAGAAGGTAAAACTTCAGATGCAGTGTTCATCGGGCGCCATACTGGTTCAGCGCTGACCCGTCAGGCATTTTGGGCGCTCATCAAGCGCTATGCTTTGCAGGCGAGCATCCCCGTGGCTCTGTCACCCCATACTCTTCGCCATGCGTTTGCAACCCATTTACTCAATCATGGGGCAGATTTGCGGGTAGTACAGTTGCTTTTAGGCCATGCCGATATCTCCACTACCCAAATCTATACCCATATAGCCAGAGAGCGTCTCAAATCCATTCATCAGCAACATCATCCGCGCGGCACCTAAATTGTCAGATGTGTTTAAGATAGCGGCATGGATACTCTCTTAATCCCGATTGCGTACTTGATTGGCTCAGTTTCCTTCGCGGTGGTGGTAAGTAAATGCATGCGCCTGCCAGATCCACACTCTTACGGCTCGGGTAACCCTGGTGCAACCAATGTGCTCAGAACGGGCAATAAGCGTGCTGCGGTTCTGACATTGTTAGGCGATGCCTTAAAGGGGTTTGTAGCGGTGGTGTTGGCCCGCATGATTTTGGGCGAAGAGTCTTTGAGCTCTAGTCTGAATTCTTGGATTTTATGTGGTGTTGTTGTCGCCGTGTTTCTAGGACACCTCTTTCCAATCTTTCATGGTTTTAAGGGTGGTAAAGGCGTTGCGACTGCGTGCGGTATTTTGTTTGGGATTAATTGGATTTTGGGTTTAGCAACGCTGGCTACATGGATCATCGTTGCCAAGTTCATGCGTTACTCATCTTTAGCGGCATTAGCCGCCGCAGTGTTTGGGCCGATCTATTTTGTATTTTTGTTTGGCTTTCATCCAATGGGTATTGCGCTACTGATAGTCTGCGCTTTATTAATTTGGCGTCACCGTAGCAATATCCACAATTTGATGAACGGCAAAGAGTCCAGAATTGGCTCAAAGGATGCAAACAGTAACAACTCTTCTGAAAGTTCAAAATCATGAATATTGCATTTGCCTGTGTGTTATTCATGGGCCTACTTCCTTATGTTGCTGCAGGTATCGCCAAAAAAGGTTTTGAAGGTTACGACAATGGTCAGCCCCGTACATGGCTTGCCAAGCAAACAGGCTTTCGGGCACGCGCCAATGCTGCGCAAGCCAATTTATTTGAATCCCTACCCCTTTTCTTTGCCGCTGTCATCATTGCGTCGCTCATGCAGGCACCCCAAGCCAGGTTAGATTTGCTAGCACTTGGCTTTGTGATTTCGCGTATTGCTTATTTGATTTGTTATGTAGGCAATTGGCCAACTATGCGCTCTATTGTTTGGTTATGTGGGATCGTTTGTGTGGTGGCGATCTTCTTTCAGATATAGATTGATCGTCAAAGATTATTTAGAAATTATTTAGAAAAATTGATATATGGCCACCAAAAAAGCAGTTGTGAAGTTAGCAGGTAAGACGGCCTCTAGAGCAGCAAGCAAAAAAACGCCGGCAAGAAAAGCTTCTGCCAAGAAAGCTACTGCCAAGAAGGTTGCTCAAAAAGAAGATGGTGGACTGCCTTTGTCAGTTGTAATCCGTCGTCGCATCGAGGCACAAAAAGCGCGCTTTCATGCCAATGACAATATTTCTGCCTTTATTAAACCTGGTGAATTAGAGGGTTTGGTAGATGAGGTTGCGGAAAAGATGCAGGCGGTATTAGAGAGTTTGGTGATTGATACAGAAAGTGATCACAACACCCTTAATACGAGCAAACGCGTTGCCAAAATGTACGTGCAAGAAGTCTTTAATGGTCGATATGTAGTGCAGCCAACCTTAACAAAGTTTCCCAATGTGAGCCGCTTAAATGAGCTGATGATCATTGGCCCAATCACCGTCCGTAGCGCTTGCTCTCATCATCTATGCCCGATTATGGGGCGCATTTGGATCGGCGTTCTACCAAGTAAAGACTCAGCGTTAATTGGCTTGTCTAAATACTCACGCCTTACTGAGTGGGTCATGTGTCGCCCACAAATTCAGGAAGAGGCGGTGGTGGAGTTGGCTGATATGCTCGAGAAAAAGATCAAACCCATTGGCGTTGCAATCGTGATGGATGCCGATCACTTCTGTATGCAATGGCGTGGCGTAAAAGATCGTGACTCCAAGATGGTCAATAGTGTGATGCGGGGTGCTTTCTTAAAAGATGCCAACTTGCGACGTGAGTTCCTCTCTTTGCTAGAGAGGCGTTAGTCAGGCGTAGTGCATCTGTAAGACTTTCATTTTTAATACATGTCGATCAATGGTTGAGAATAATTCTCAACTAATACTTTATATAAATCAAATACTTAAGGCTCGACTAGAGAACTGAATTCTTCTGCTCTATGATCGCTCTAGTTGCCAATGAAGTTTTGCTGAATTGCTTTCATTGATGCTTGATATTTCGCTTTTAATTTAACCATTAACCCACTGGAGTCCATATGAAAACTACCCGTCGTCAATTCATGATCATGTCAGCCGCTGGTGCTGCAACTTTGGCTCTCAACACCAAAGTACAAGCTCAAGCCATGGTTGCTGAAACAGATCCACAAGCTGCTGCATTGGGTTACAAAGCAGATGCATCTAAAGTGGATAAAGCAAAGTACGCTAAATATGCTGCGCCACAAGCTTGTAGTAATTGCGCTCTCTATCAAGGTGCTGCTGGTTCTGCTGCTGGTGGTTGTGCACTGTTTGCTGGCAAGCAAGTTGCTGCTAAAGGCTGGTGCTCTGCTTACGCTAAAAAGGCTTAAGTGATATAGCCACTGACTGAGAAATAAATTCACTAAAACGAAAAGCCACCCGAGGGTGGCTTTTTTATTGACTCGTTTAAAAAATTAAACGTTAGCCAAGTGTGCTTCTAAAGTTTTGGTGAACTTGTTAGCGTGGCTACGTTCAGCCTTTGCCAAAGTTTCAAACCAGTCAGCAATTTCATCAAAGCCTTCATCGCGTGCAGTTTTAGCCATGCCTGGATACATATCAGTGTACTCATGGGTTTCGCCTGCGATCGCTGCCTGCAAAGCTTCTGCAACTGTCTTAGCTGGCATACCTGTGCCTGGCTCGCCTGCGCCGCCTTCAATCAAATACTCCATGTGACCATGGGCGTGGCCAGTTTCACCTTCTGCGGTTGAGCGAAAAACAGCTGCAACATCGTTTGCACCAGCAATATCAGCTTGGTTCGCGAAATACAAATAACGACGATTTGCTTGAGATTCGCCAGCAAACGCTTCTTTCAAAGACTGTTCAGTCTTTGTGCCTTTTACAGTTTTAGCCATGAATGACTCCTAAAAATAATTGTTTGGGTTAGGGTGAGCGGTCTATAGCCGGAGCAAAACCACTTACCACGGGGTTATTATGTACAAAACAAGGCTATCGAATAATCATATTTTTGTATTGGCTTGATAGCTAAAAGCAACCAATAGTTAAATTTCGATTAAAGAAATAAAAGATGAGACATACAGCTAAGTATTTGCTTAAACGTTACTCCTTCTACTTCGGGGGTGATCAACCCGCAGTGACTTGGACTGAGCGTTTTCGTTCTAGTTGTGGCACATTTGTTGGGTTGATGTTAGTACTTACTATCGCTAAGTACCTAGGTGAAATCAGCGGACTCGATGAATGGTTGATGGCTTCCCTAGGGGCAAGTGCTCTCTTGGTATTTGCCTTGCCAGGCAGCCCGATGGCCCAGCCATGGGCGGTGATTGCTGGCAATACCTTGTCGGCTTTGATCGGTATTACTGCTGCCAATCTTATTAAAGAACCATTATTGGCGATGCCTATTGCGGCAGCGTTATCCATTTTGGGGATGTTTGTATTGCGTTGTTTGCATCCCCCGGCCGCCGCCGTGGCATTAATTGCGGTGTTAGGTCACGTGATGAACTACCGCTATGCCTTCTTTCCAGTCATGGTGGACTCCATTTTGCTGGTGATAGCCGGGGCGATATATAGCAATATGACCGGCAAAAACTACCCTAACCGGCCTATAAAGTAATCTTACTGAGTAAATTAAGCCTTTTTAGCATCAAAATTAATCTAAAAGGCTTAAAAGTTGATAAAAGCAGTCAATTAGTTAATTTTTGAGGCGGCAATAGAGGCAATACAGTCTTTAATACCGTAGTTCTGATATTTACCTGCATTTTCTTTGCGTAGAGACTGAGCGCATTCCGATACAGAATTGCGAAGATTGATTTTTGGGGTGTTAGATGCCATGTGGAGTCCGATCTATTTTTAAATGATAGAAAATTTTCATAAAGTGTAATCCATTAATCTTCGCGTAACGTATTCTCGCCGATTAAAAGAGAGCGAATTTTTGATTGCTCAATTGAATGAGAAAGCAGATACGCAAGCGAAGGGAGCGTCTTTGAAATCATAAAGATTTGATAAGAAAATAGACCCTTACTTATTTTTATACCCAACGCATTTATCCATAGCAAAAAGCGTGAAATAAAATTATCTCCAATGGCAAGCGGGAAGGGTCCTGGTATCCCCATCAGGGAGGTGACTTGAAACCCATTTTGGGTAAAGAGTCTCTTGAATGAGTTGAAGGTAAATAGCCTGGTATGCGTTAAATCGAGAATGCCACGCTTTCCATAATTAAACTGACCCATTAGCAGCATCAAGCGCGGAATGATAAAACCAATATTGCCACTACTGGCAATAACTGTAGTTTGAGGATATTGATCTAATCCCTTGTGCAATGACGCAATAAAAGATTCTGGACTATTAAGATGCTCAATAATGTCTAACAGCACAATATAGTCAAAGCGACCTAAATCAATATCTGGAATCCCCTTGTTGAGATCATATTTGATGAATTCATCTAGAGTAATTCCTGGTGCTAGATCAAAGTAATCAACCCCAGTTACTGTGCAACCTAATTTTTCTTTGAGAAGCTTGCCAATATATCCACCTGCACACCCTAAGTCCAGCACGCTTGAGCCAGGAGAGATGTGCTTGAGAATTTCAGAATGGGGGCTTTGGTAGCCTAGCTTTAATTCATAATGATCGTTGCCGGGAGGGCTGCAGTCAAAATTGGGTGAATAAAATAAGCCCATTGCTTGGACCTTTGATTTAATTACTGCAATGACTACATCTAATGCGTATTTCATGCCATTGACGCGACATATTTCATCCCCATAGTAGGTAGGAATTGGCAATTCGGTAATCCTCATCCCGGCATAGATGAACTGAATAATAATTTCAGTATCAAAATGAAAGTCATTGGTATTAAGGTCAAATGGCACTTTCTGTAGTGCCTTAGTTGAGTAGAGCCGATATCCCGAGTGAAACTCACTTAGAGTGCTCTTGAGCATGTAATTTTCAAATGTGGTCAGAATCTTGTTGCCGATAAATTTATAAAGGGGCATGCCTCCTTTAAGCGCTTGACCGCGGGTTAACATTCTTGATCCAAACACGGCATCAGCACTTCCACTGGCAAGGGGCTCGAGCAGTTCACCCAGGCATTCTGGTGCATATTGACCATCGCCATGGACCAGTGCAACAAAATCAAATCCATTTTCTATTGCATAGTGGTAACCAATTTTTTGATTTCCGCCGTACCTCTGGTTAACTGGATTAAAAAGAACGTGAACCGGGAAGGGGAGATTGCCATCTTTTGCTATTTTCAGGCAAATTTCAAAGGTTTGATCCTTGGACGCATCATCAATAATCAATACTTCAATATGGTATTGATTAAGTAAGGAATGCGGAATACGGGAGAGGACGCTTGAAATGGTCGATTCGGCGTGATAGGCCACGATGAAAACGAGTAGCCTTGATTTGCTGCTCGTATTGATCGCTTGTATGCCTGCTTGAGTCATATATACACTTATCTATTAATAATGGGGCCGATTGAATATTCTACTGAGGTTGTGACGAGATGGATCAAATATGTGAAAAGCCCCAGTGAAATATATTGCACTGATACACTGATAAACTGCTATTTTCTATATTAGCCGTGTCAAACATTTTAAGAGAATTGACTTGAAGAAAAACAAAATACATGATGTTCTAAAGTATCTCTCCGATAGGAGAAAATTCACAGAATTAGGTGGCAGCATTAGCCATCGTTACCCGATTTGGTCTGACTATCGCAAGCAGGCAGGATCTTCTAGTGGAGATTATTTTCATCAGGATTTGCTGGTTGCCTCTTTCGTCTATGAGCATCAGCCGCAAAAGCATTTTGATGTGGGATCTCGGATCGATGGTTTTGTTGCCCACGTGGCTGCTTTTCGCAAGATCCATGTGCTCGATATTCGTCCACTTTCATCCTTAGGGCACCCTAATATCGAATTTATTCAGACTGATTTAATGTCGGGTGATGGGCTTGTTCCGGTAACCGATTCAATCTCTTGTTTGCATGCCATTGAACACTTTGGTCTGGGTCGTTATGGTGACCCAGTTGATCCAGATGGTCACCAAAAAGGTTTGTCTAATCTGGTGACCATGCTTGAGGTTGGTGGAACGCTCTACATTAGTTTCCCCATTGGTCGTCAAAACGAGATTCACTTTAATGCACATCGCGTTTTTCATCCGCAAGATATATTGCAATGGAGGGCTAGCAAGCACCTTGAGCTAGTGCGCTTTGACTACATCGATGACTCTGGAGATCTCCATAGAAATGTGAATCTCTTAAATCAAGCGGTCGATGTCGGTCTTGGATGTGGCATCTATACGTTTAAGAAAATCAACTAATTAGATTTAGCTTGGTAAAGATCAATGACTCTATCTCTGCCATCATCATAAATGGATGGATATAGCTTACTAAGCGCCAGCAATTGATTGTTTATCAGTAATTCGCGTTGCACCATGACTTGATTCCATGCGTAACTTGGATGCAAATCAATCGTAATGTAGCGCTCGCTCTCCCTGCGGGAGAGCCAAGCTTGATACGAATACATGATGTAGCGAATATGGTGTTCCCGAAAGTAAACCGCCAAATCTTTAGCCGTTCCATCGTACGGTATGGGACGTGGACCGGCACTTCCCGGGAAATCCATTACCCAAATTGGATTGCGAGAATAATCCAACAGCATTGGCATTTCAACTTGTGCTAAAAATATCTTACCTACGGGGATAGTATTTTGCATAGCGGAGTAACGCTGCGCTGTTAAAGCAAATTGGTTAGATAGCATATCGGTATCGGTTAAATCATTTTGATTTAGTCCGATATATCGCTCATATAGTGAGTCATGAAAAAGGTGACCGCCCACCCGCTTAGTTTGGTGGATCATCAGAACAGAACTTATAAAGATGGTGGCATAGACTAAGTAACGGGTATTGCGAATGCTGAGTCCGCAGAATTTTTTAGAGACTCTATTGCGTAAGATGCATAAATTAGCGACAACTAAGTACAGGCAGGGTGTCGCTAGAATGGCATAGCAGTAGCGGTACATGCCGGCGGGGGTTAGAGCAAGAATGAGGGTGCAAGGAACTAATGCTAGGCACAGGGTGGAGACAAAGTAGTTTTGCTGTGTATCCTGTGAGCGTGTCCAAAAGATCAGCCAGTAAGCCAAAGCGAGGCTATAGAGTGGAAAAAATTCTTGGGCGGCCATCCAAAATAGCGCTGTTGGTACCAAGGCAAAGCCACCAGAATAAGTAAAGCCTTTACCTAAGAGTGGATAAAAAAGGGTGCCGTGATTTACTTGGCTTGCAAGCATCCAAGGCAGCATGATGATCATGACGGATGCTAGAGCAATAACAACTTCCCCTATAACCCAGTTTTGGCGTTGTTCAATCTGGCGAGCTAGAAAAATCACACCCAAAAACATCAGCGCGGGAGCCAGCAGGTTTCCTTTTAAAACAATTAATGCGCCACACAGTAGCCCTAAAAGGACGGCTAACTTGGGGGAGAATTGAGGCGGTAATCTTCCCCCAATCATGAGCATCCCCAACCCGATTGCACATCCGCTTAATATTGGAGTGACATTGGTGTACTGGGCAAAAATAGCTGTAATGCAAGCTGCTATAAATGCACAATAAGATATCCAAAATCCCTGCCCACTGATGCGCACTTGATCAACACACAAAAGCCCTAGCAACACAAAACCAATGCCTGCTTCAGCAAGGTATAAATCTTTCAAATTGTTCACGCTCAGAATGAGCGCATTGATGTAATCACCACCACCCAATCCATGCTCAATGCCACGCAGATTAAATGCATCACCGCCAGAAAATCCCTCGGCTAATATACGTAAAGGAAATAAAAGGTAGCCGCCGTAATCATCCCCATGATTAAAGTCGTGGAATAGCATATTGATGCAATAAGCAATCACAAAAAAGCTGGCTGCGAAGAGGGCTAACCCCTTTTTCAGCGGCCATTTTTTCCAAGAAAAGCCCGCTTCGTTGACCGTATGGACCCCTGTCAGCTTGAGGTAGAAAGCAAGGGCGATGCCCAAAGCAATGATTCCCTGAAAAGTTTGGTGCGAGCCCAGGTGAAATAACTCGATATACCCACTACAGGCTAAAAATAGCAGTAAGCCGATTAAGGTATTGATACCAAGATAGTGACTCCACTGCGGAAAGGTATACCGAGTAATCAATGCACCAAAACCATAAAACGAGACTAGGGATGCTAGAAAAAAGAGCAGCGTTTGGATAATTTCAAATAAATGCATAACGAGTGTGTTCTCAAAAGGGGATTTGGCATGGCTAGTGTAGATGTTTTTAGTATGCTTATAGGGCAATTGGCTCTGCTGCTACGGACCTAGACCCCCAAAGAAGGGGGTGAATTGGATCTAGCATCAATCAGTGCGTCGTGCTCGGATCCTAGACTTTGAGCCTTACAATAGGGACTATTTTGTTAAAAAACATACTCAATGAGTAATATTGCGCTAAATCTTAAAGTAATCCCCGTGATTTTGTGCGGTGGATCGGGTACCCGTCTTTGGCCTTTGTCTCGGTCAGGCTTTCCCAAGCAGTTTTTAGTGCTGTCGGGAGGGGGATCTCAGCAGAGCTTATTTCAGCAGGCCATTGAGCGCGCCAACTCGGTTACTAATGCCAGCATCCAGCTCGGCCCAACCCTGATTGTCACTAACGAAGAACACCGGTTTTTAGCACTTGATCAATTGCGCGAACTTAAAGATGTACAGGCCACCTTGCTCTTAGAGCCTTCTGGCAGAAATACCGCGCCAGCTTTAACGCTTGCTGCTTTGCAAGCTCAAGAGCAAGGCAATGATCCGATTTTATTGATCACCCCCGCCGATCAAACGGTGACTAATGGCGCCGCCTTTACCAAGGCATTGCAATCGGCCGTGCAGATTGCGCAAAGCGGCGCGATTGCCATTTTAGGTATTACACCTAGCGCCCCAGAAACTGGTTACGGTTATATCAAGACACAAAATAAAACTTCCACAGACAGTGCGGATGAATATACCGTTGAGCGTTTTGTTGAAAAGCCCGATGCACCAACAGCAACGCAGTATTTAAAAGATGGCGGCTATTTTTGGAATGGCGGCATGTTTGTACTCAAAGCCAGCGTGTGGCTCTCTGCCCTAGGCGAGTTTCGCCCAGACATTCTGGCGGCTACTCAAGCAGCATGGCAAGCAAAAACCCAAGATGATTCTGGTGACGCTCTTTTTATTCGTCCAGGCAAAGAGGCTTTTAATGCGACTCCCAGTGAGTCGATTGACTATGCTGTCATTGAGAAGTGCCCCAATTCCAAATTTGCGATCAAGATGGTTGAACTTGATGCAGGCTGGGATGACCTAGGCGCTTGGGATGCCGTTTGGCAAGTAGGAACCCAAGATCAAAATGGGAACGTTACGAGCGGTGATATCTTGCTGGCCAATTCAAGGAACTCATTAGTCCACGCGAGTAGTCGTTTAGTTAGTGCGGTTGGGGTTGAAAATCTGATCATCATTGAAACGGCTGACGCAGTTTTGGTCGCCGATAGAAAAAATAGCCAAGATGTTAAAGAGATCGTTAATCAACTAAGCGTACAAAAACGGGAAGAGAAAAATTTACATCGTAAAGTATCTAGGCCTTGGGGTTGGTATGACAGCGTAGATGAGGGTGAGCGCTTTAAGGTGAAGCGTATTCAGGTAAAACCTGGAGCAAGTCTATCTTTGCAAATGCATCACCATCGTGCCGAGCACTGGATTGTGGTGAAAGGCACGGCAGAAATTACCAATGGCGATCAAGTCCTCACGCTCACTGAAAATCAAAGTACTTACATTCCGCAAGGACAAATCCATCGTTTAGCCAATCCAGGTAAAACACCCTTAGAAATCATTGAAGTGCAATCGGGTAGCTATTTGGGCGAAGATGATATTGTGCGCTTTGAAGATACTTATGGACGCAGTTAACCAGTAGACTTACTAGAGAACTTCATAAATAAAAGAGTAAAGATATGACAAGCAAACAAAAAGTAGCCCTCATTACTGGCATTACTGGCCAAGATGGCTCTTACCTTGCCGAATTTTTATTGGAGATGGGTTACATTGTTCACGGCATTAAGCGCCGCGCCTCTTCTTTTAATACCGAGCGCATTGACCACCTGTATCAAGATCCCCACGTTAATCACCCTGATCTTATCCTTCACTATGGTGATTTAACCGATACCAGCAACTTAGTACGCATTATTAAACTATGCCAGCCTGATGAGATCTACAACTTAGGTGCCCAGTCTCACGTAGCCGTCTCGTTTGAGTCTCCTGAATACACCGCTGATGTAGATGCGATGGGACCCCTAAGGATGTTAGAGGCCATCCGCATCTTGGGCCTGGAGAAGAAAACCCGTTTTTACCAAGCCTCGACTTCCGAGCTCTACGGCCTAGTCCAAGAAATCCCGCAAAAAGAAACCACCCCGTTTTATCCAAGAAGCCCTTATGCCGTAGCCAAGATGTATGCCTACTGGATTACCGTGAACTACCGTGAAGCTTATGGCATGTATGCGTGTAACGGCATCCTCTTTAACCATGAGTCCAAACGCCGTGGTGAAACCTTTGTGACCCGCAAGATCACCCGTGGTCTAGCCAATATTGCCTATGGCCTAGAAAAATGCCTCTTTATGGGCAATATCGATGCCTTGCGTGACTGGGGTCATGCCAAAGACTACGTGCGCATGCAGTGGCTCATGCTCCAACAAGATAAACCCGATGATTTTGTCATTGCGACGGGCGTGCAGTTCACCGTGCGCGAATTTATTACCCGCAGTGCTAAGCAATTGGGCATCACACTCAAGTTTGAAGGCGTGGCCGAGAATGAAAAGGCCATCGTTGCCGAGATTGTTGGCGATAAAGCCCCAGCCTTAAAGGTCGGCGATGTGATTGTGCAAATTGATCCACGCTACTACCGTCCTACCGAAGTGGAAACTCTTCTCGGTGACCCAACTAAAGCCAAAGAAAAGCTCGGTTGGGTTCCAGAGATTACCCTTGATCAAATGATTGTGGAGATGGTAGCCAACGATTTAGAAAAAGCTCAGCAACATGCCTTATTAAGTAAGCATGGCTACTCAGTAGCAGTGGGCAAAGAGAATTAAAAAACATAAAACATAAAACATAAAACATAAAACATAAAACATAAAACAAAAAAGTATCCACGTGAGTAAAAATCTGAATCAAAAGATTTATGTAGCTGGCCATCGCGGCATGGTGGGATCAAGTATAGTGCGCAATCTCCAGGCTAAGGGCTACAGCAACATTGTTAGTAGGACTCATGCTGAATTGGATTTAACTAATCAAGCGGCTGTGCAAGCTTTTTTTGAATCTGAGAAACCAGATCAGGTCTACTTAGCCGCCGCCAAGGTGGGCGGGATTCATGCGAATAATACTTTTCCGGCTGAGTTTATTTATGACAACCTGATGGTGCAAAACAATGTCATTCATCAAGCTTTTTTGAGTGGCGTTCAAAAACTATTATTTTTAGGCTCAAGCTGTATTTATCCGAAGTTGGCACCACAGCCAATGAGTGAAGATGCTCTTCTTACTGGCAAGCTTGAACCTACGAACGAGCCTTATGCAATAGCGAAAATTGCCGGCATTAAGATGTGTGAGAGTTATAACCGTCAGTACGGGGCCTCGCACGGTGTTGATTACCGCTCGGTCATGCCTACTAATTTATATGGCCCAGGAGATAACTATCATCCTGAAAATAGCCATGTGATCCCAGCGCTGATTAGAAGATTCCATGAGGCTAAAGTAGCCAATGCACCAGAAGTAGTGATCTGGGGTACAGGAACACCGAGACGTGAATTTCTCTATGTTGACGATATGGCCGCGGCATCTGTCTTTGTGATGGAGTTAGATAAAGGAATATACGATTCTCAAACTGAGTCTATGCAAAGTCATCTCAACGTCGGCTATGGAAGTGATGTGACGATTTCTCAGCTTGCAACCGCAGTTGCAAGTGCTACGGGATATCAAGGCAAGATTAGTTTTGATTCAAGTAAGCCAGATGGCGCCCCCAGAAAGTGGATGGACTCTAATCGGCTGAATCAATTGGGCTGGAGTCCAAAAGTGGATTTGGTTGCTGGCCTAGCGCTGGCCTATTCTGAAATGATTGCCCGCTAAATGCTCCCAGATCAGATTATCCATTCCCCCTCTATTAAGAATGACAAGTTAGGGCTGGCTTTGATATTGATCAGTTCTGCCCTCCTGGGAGTTTGGGCTGTCAAAGACACGATTGCCCTGCGTAATGTGCTTTTGGTGCTCGGCGCTATTTTGGGTGCTGTATACCTGGTTTACCAACTGCGAGATAAACAGCTCAGGACTAGATTGAGCATTGCTAACGCCTTGCCTCTAATCATGTTGGGGTTGATGTTTTTTTGGGTGGTAGCTCACTATCTTTTTTTAAGTCGCTACCCACAGCAACAGTTTGCAGAGCTCACGAGTACTTGGCTACGAGCCTTCTTGGGTGCATGGCTGGCATTGGGAACGGCGCTGGCAATCAGCAAAAGACCTAACTTTGTGAATTGGTTGTGGCTCGGAATCTTTATTAGCTTTCTCGGTTTGATGTATCAGTACATTCCTAAGGCTTTGGCCTCAAATAACCTCTACGCCCCAGATTGGTATGGAAGTTCGTATTTTTTTAATGGAAAAATTAATGGGGTCCTTGCCGGTAGCATCATGATTGCAGGACTATTGGGTAGTCTCATGCACTACGCTAGTCAGAAACAGCGGATCAGTTTATTCCTTGCAATACCATTCTGTTTGGTGGGCATGCTATTAGCCTCTTACTCCTACGTCTATATTTTCGATGCGCGCAATGGCATTGGTTTAGAGGTCTTAATATTGGCAAGCGCGATGGTGTATTTGGGCTTGATGGTGCTTAAGCATCGCCATAACATGACCTTTAACCTGCGCAATGCCGGCTATCTTGTGGCGATCTTGAGTGTTGGTGTCCTAGTAGCCTACTTTAGTATTCAGCAGGCAAAACACAATGCCGGATGGCAGACCATGATTGAGGATGTGCAAGTAGCGACCCAGATCAACAAGTATCCGAACTGGAGAGAGCCCGGGGCCTTGGGTTATCCACAGACCGCTTCTGGGCGTTCAGTTGCTACTAATACTTATGAGCGTACCGCCTGGGCAACTGCCGGAATGGTTATCTTTGTGCCTGAAAATCCTCTAGGGGTCGGCATTCTGAAGCACTCCTTCCCTCGGCTTTTGTATGAAAAGTACGGTAAACAACTCGATGATGTCGTACCTTCCACCCACAGTGCCTGGGTGGATTTGACTCTGAGTTATGGATTGCCCGGCCTTTTTTTACTTTGCGGCTCCCTAATCCTAATCCTGTGTCGCTCCTTCAAGAAAATGGAGTTGGGGCGACTCAAGGGGCTGATCTTTATGATGTCTATAGCCCTGCTACTGACTTATACAGTAGGGGAGCTTGCAGTTGGTCATGGATTAGAAATCCTAATCTATTGGATCGCACTTCTTGCCACCTTGGGCTTATTGATAAATCCTCTTCAATCGGGGCAGAACTCTGCTTCAAGCTTATAATATTTAAAACGAAATGTACACAGAGCTAAGTAGTGAAGTGACTACAGCATCGCAGCATTGATATATCAAGGGTGTAAAAGATGAGCAATGCAAATGAGGATCAGGGAAGTATGGGAGATGAAATCTCCCTGCTCGACATCGTCAACTTCTTGCAAGGTGCCTGGAAAAAGCTCGCGATTGCAGCAGTAGTCGGTGCGGTACTAGGATTCGGTAATTGGTATTTCCTCGGCAGCTACCAGGCCGAGTATGTTTTACTGAATAATAATAATAATAATAATAATAATAGTATTCCTAACTACGCCCTTGACCTGGTGAGCTGGAAGATGCTTCAAAAAAGCTTGCCTAACCTGGCCGCGCAAATGGTTGATGAGGACAAGGCCCCCAAAGATCAAGAGAATCTGTATCGGGTGATGAGTAGCGCTGACTGGTGGCAAAAAAATATTACCCCCAGCTACGCACTCTCTAAGGTGGATACCAAGGACTTAGCAGGCGTGAGTAAAGAGTTGACCGATAGCGCGAGCACCACCATTTTGAGCTTGACGGTGAACGCGGGTGGGTCGACTAAGGAAAAGTCCATCGAGAATGTGCGCGCCGCCGCCCAGTTTTTACGCTCAGGCAGCGCCTATTTGCAGCTGCGCAGTATCCTAAATGGATACGAGAGCGAGACCGTGAGTACGGTGGCTGAGATTAGCAAAAAAATCACCAGCACCGAGATTAATTTGGGATACCAGCAAATACGCGTCAAGAATCTGGAGGATCTGCACAAGCGCTTCCCAGGGTCAAGCAATGCTTCTCAGCAGGTGGTCGATCCCAAGGACTCGGGAGCCAAGTACCTGCCACTGACTACCCAGATTATCGCTGCGAACAGCGACATTAACCAGTCCAAAGAGGACCTGATACGCATGCGTGACCGCCTGGCCCAAATTGAGATTATCAAAAACTACTTAGAAGCGGTTAATCCCTTGGTAGAACAGAACCCCAACGGCCTAGTTCTGGTGAGTGAGCTCTTACACATCGAAAAAGGCCTGCAATCTAAGGTCGGCAAGGATGATGCTCGCCAGCAAGAGGTGCTCGATCAACTCCGTGCTCAGCTCTCCCAAATCAAGGCCCGCTTTACGATTGGACTCGAGGCCAACATGGCCCCCACCTCCAAAAAGACCGGTATGATTAAGGCGACAGCGGGTGGATTAGCTGCTGCGTTTTTCCTGATGCTCTTGTTGCTCCTAGGTCAACGAGTGTGGACCCATATTAAAAGCGGTGGTGTGAGTAATGCATGAAATCATGAGTCAAGCAAGTGCCAAGAGAGAAGCACGAGATCGGGCATTAGCGGGCTCATGCGTTAAGTAATCAGAAATTTACAATCCATATATGACTTCTTCAGAAAAGTTCACCGCTACGCCGACTCAAATAGAGGGTGTATTGGTTATTGAGCCTCGGGTATTGGGTAATGAATCTAATTGGTTTATGGAATCGTTTAATGCTCGCGATTTATCAGCTGCCATTGGATCTGACATTAAATTTGTTCAAGATAACCAATCATTATCAAAGCAGTGGACTTTGCGCGGTATACATTTCCAAACTGAGCATCCCCAGGGCAAGTTAGTGAGGGTGGTACAGGGCTCGGTATTTGATGTAGTGGTAGATGTAAGAAAAAATTCAGCGACTTATGGCAAGTGGGTTGGAATTGAGCTTAGTGCAGAAAATCATAAACAGATGTGGGTGCCAGCTGGTTTAGCGCATGGGTTTTTAGTGCTCTCACCCACTTCAGAGATTTTGTACAAGACCACTGACTACTACCACCCGCAGAGTGAGGTGTGTTTGGCTTGGAATGATGTGGAGGTGAATATTCACTGGCCGTTACCTGATGGTGTTGTGCCCATTTTGAGTGCAAAGGACTTGCAGGGGGTGTTATTAAAACAGTTGACTGTTAATGAGGCTCTCGGATTTAACTATAGGCAACCAATTATATGAAAACTGCATTCATTCATCCATTGAGCGATGTTCAGTCGGTCATGATTGGGGATGACACACGTATATGGCAGTTTTGTGTGATATTGCCAAAAGCTCAAATTGGAGCTCGGTGCAATATTTGTGCAAATGTTTTCATTGAGAATGATGTGATCGTGGGTAATAATGTCACCATTAAAAACGGAGTGCAGTTGTGGGATGGCATTCGGTTGGAAGATAATGTTTTTATTGGCCCAAATGTAACATTTACAAATGATATTTTCCCTAGATCAAAAAGTTTTCCAGATAAGTTCCTCCAAACTATTATTAAGGCCGGTGCAAGTATTGGGGCAAATGCCACAATCTTGCCTGGAATTACGATTGGAGAGAATGCAATGATTGGAGCTGGTGCAGTTATTATCCATTCGGTTCCACCTAACCTAACCGTTGTTGGTAATCCTTCAAGGATTTTGAAAAAAATTAATTAATTAGCTTTTATGATGTTCTTATGAATATCTGATTAGAATGCGCAATAAATCTTATCCGGAGAATTTAAATGATAGAAATTAATAAGTGTGAGGTATGCGAGGGTAGTCAACTTAGGCCAGTTTTAAACCTTGGGCTGCATCCTCTGTGTGATGATCTAGTTGCCTTATCAGACAGTCGAGTTTGTAAAGAATACCCAATTGAAATTCTTTTCTGTGACGAGTGCTTAACGGCTCACCAACGCTATCAAGTGCCTAAAAGAGATTTATTTACTGAAAGTTACCACTATCGAGCTCGCATGACTGGAAGTGTATTGTCGGGTATGGAGGAATTAGTTTCTAGTGCGGATCTTAAGTTGGGCGGGATTAACAATAAGCTAGTATTGGATATAGGCTGCAACGATGGTAGCTTGCTAAATTTCTTCAAAGAAAAAGGATGCAGAACAATCGGTGTTGAGCCAACGGGTGCCGCCGCTGATTCACAACACCTCACCATTAATTCATTCTTCGATGAAGAGGCGGCTCACAAGATTTTAGAGTTGGTAGGCTCGCCGGACATCATTACATTCACAAATGTTTTTGCGCATATTGAAGACTTATCTGGGTTGATAAATAATCTAAACCTCATTAAGGGGCCCAATACAGTAATAATTATTGAGAATCATTATTTAGGTGCCATCCTTGACTATGACCAGTTTGATACTTTTTATCATGAGCATCCGCGTACATACAGCTTTAAGTCATTCAAATTTATTGCGAAATCCCTAAATCTTAGTATTTTAGATGTTCAATTTGTTAGTCGTTATGGCGGTAATATTAGGGTATTCATTGGACCTGGCGAATCAACAAATATTAGCGTTGATGAAAGTAAGTTTTCAGATAAATTTAGTGCACTTGAAAAATCGATGAAAGCTTGGATTATTGAAGAGAGATCCAGAATTATTGAACTTGTAGCTAAGTATGGCAAGTTGAGAGCTAAGGCGTTTCCTGGTCGAGCTGCAATTATGATTAAGCTACTCGGTTTGGATGAGTCGCATATATCAGCTGTTTATGAAATTAAGGGCTCGATTAAGGTTGGGCACTACGTTCCAGGAACTCGAATTCCAATACTGCCAGAGGCTGAGCTTTATTTGGAAGCTGATCAGGCCGCTCCTATACTAAATTTAGCTTGGCATATTCCTGCAGAAGTAAGAGCAAATTTATTAAAAAATGGCTATCAAGGTGAAGTGTTTGATATTCATGAATTTATAACAGAGCCAAAATGAAGCTTTTACCTTTCCTGGATCTCAAAACAATTAATTTATCTTACAAAAATGATCTTTCAAAGGCATTTGATAGGGTATTAAATTCAGGACAGCTAATTCTGGATAGTGAAGTTAAAGCGTTTGAAAAAGAGTTTGCATCTTACTGTGGTGCTGCCGATGCTGTTGGGGTGGGAAACGGTTTGGATGCACTAACTTTAGCGCTTAAAGCATGGGGTATAGGACCAGGAGATGAGGTAATTGTCCCATCTAATACCTATATTGCTACATGGCTGGCAGTTACTCATGTAGGGGCGCGTCCGGTTCCTGTCGAGTCTGATTTCCTAACTTACAACATCAACCCCGCATTAATAGAAGAGTCAATTTCTCCAGCAACTAAGGCCATTATTGCAGTACATCTTTATGGGCAACCAGCGGATATGGATCCTATTATGGAAATTGCCTCCAGACATAACTTAAAGGTTCTTGAAGACGCAGCTCAAGCTCATGGTGGTATGTATAAAAATCGAAAAGTTGGCTCTCTAGGGGACGCCGCAGCTTTTAGTTTCTATCCGGGAAAGAATCTTGGGTGCCTTGGGGATGGAGGAGCTGTTGTGACTGATGATCCAGAGCTTGCTAAGAAAGTACGCTTATTAAGAAATTATGGATCTGGAGTTAAGTATCACAATGAAATTGCTGGCTTTAATTCACGTCTCGATGAACTTCAGGCTGCTTTTTTGAGAGAAAAATTGCCACATTTGGATAAAGATAATCAAAAACGCATTGCTATAGCCAGTAGATATAACGAGGGGTTATCCCAAATAGATGGACTGCACTTACCGCACATTAAAAGTGATGGGATTAGTGTGTGGCATCTTTATGTGGTTAGGCACATCAAACGAGATCAACTCCAGCGGCACTTAAATGAGTTGGGTATTGGGACAATAATTCATTACCCAGTGCCGCCCCACTTGCAAGAGGCGTATAAATGCCTCAACCTTCAAAAAGGTAAGCTACCGATTTCAGAAAAGATTCATGATGAGGTGTTGAGTTTGCCAATGGGGCCGACTATGACCTGGAGCGATGCGGATAAAGTAATTGATGCTGTTCGCAAAGCAGTTATTGGGGTTGAGTAAACGTTAAGGTGTCTGTTATTCAAACGATATCAATAGGCGCGAAGATTAAGGAGGTTGGGAGACACTCAATCATTTATGGTTTGGGTAGCGTGTCGCAGTCCGCAGCCGGTCTTATTCTTCTACCCATCCTTACAGGCTCGTTATCAAAAGATGATTTTGGGGCATATTCTCTCATTGTAATGGTGGCCGGAATCGCTAGCGCGGTTTTTTATTTCGGCATGGCATCAGCCTTGCCACGATCCTATTTTGATTATGAGTCGGCAGATGACCGACGTGCTGTTTTTACTACTGCATTCATTATTATGTTGGCAGGAGCTTTTTTACAAGCTTGCTTTGCATACTATTTTGCGGAAAATATTTCACATTATTTAGTTGGCAGCAATGAGCGTACGGATGCAATTGTTGCTGCACTTATCGGCGGAGCCCTTGGATTTATTAATACTTTCTTTTTTAGTTACTTAAGGTTGCTTAGAAAATCAATTTCATCAGTCATTTTTAGCGTTATCTCTCTCGGTGGCTCAGTTGGAATGACCTTTTATTTTCTTGCGTTATCCGCAGATAAACTTATTGCCCCTTTTAAGGCTATTATTTTTACTCAAGCAGGTATTGCGCTTATTTTTGCACTAATTTATGGAAAATCTATTTTTTCATTGCGGATTAAATTGGTAGAAATTCCAAAGTTACTGCATTTTGGCATTGCATCAATTGTTGCAAGTTTTGGGGCCATGTTGATCGAATCGCTTGATCGCTTAATGATCCAGCACTATATGACATTGGCGGATGTGGGTACGTATTCTGCTGCATTTCGGGTGGCCATGCTGATAAACGTTATCTTGATTCTACCATTTTCACAAATTTGGTCGCCCATGATGATGGAATATAGAAACAAGGTGAATATTAAGGATTTATTTACTCATGTCTTCTCCCTCTTCCTGATCTTGGGCGGTATTATTGTGATGGTTTCTTCCCTTTTCGCTCAGGAGTTTTTGCCACTATTGATTCGTTCTGGAGTGGACTCTGATTTGATCATCATATTTTTAATTAGTATGATTGGGCTATTGCTTTATGGGGCGACAGGTTTTGTCAGCGCAGGATTGTTTTATGAGCGCAAGGTTCATTTACTTTCATACGCTTATTATGGGTCAGCTTTTTTGAAGGCGATAATTGGCTTTATCCTAATTCCCTCTATCGGCCTTATAGGCGCCTCAATATCCGCAATTTGCGCATATTCGACCGTGCCTTTTGTGATTTATACGATGTCAAAAAACTACTTTTCATTTCGAGTTGAATGGAGGCGAATTGGGATTTTTTTTATAATTTCTTTGCCGGCATTGATTTATGGGTTTTTTGGAAATTCACTCTACGAGGTTGATGTAATTGTACGTTTGGTTTGGTTAGGTTTTACTTTAGTGTTGATTTACTTAAAGTGCTTTTCTCTTTCAGAGCGATTGATCTTTAGAAACTTTTTCCAAAAAGTAATTTCCTGATGAAATTCATATCTAATTATTCAGTGAATAGTATCAATGAAAACCCTCGAGAAGTGGGTAGTTGGACTTTGAGCTTGTTGGAAAAAATTAATTCAGAAATCCAGGATAGTTTCAAGCGTAATGGTGCATGTAACATTATGCTTACTGGTGGTCGCAGCGCAGCTCTTCTTTACCAAGCCTGGTCAACCTCACCTGATTTTCCAATGAGCCTCACAGGGGTAAACTTCTACTTCGGAGATGAGAGGGCTGTTCCACCTGAACACAAGGATAGCAACTATCGTCTAGCGCTTGACACTCTATTTGCAGCCGGAGTGCCTAAGGGGGTCGAGATTCATCGTATGAGGGCCGAAGGTTCAGACCTAGATGCTGAAGCTGAACGTTACGCAGCATTATTGCCTGACTCAATGGATATTATCCTACTCAGCATGGGGGAGGATGGACATATTGCCTCACTTTTTCCTTGCCGCCCTGAACTTCATGAGGTTTCTCGAAAAGTGGTTCCGGTTACTGACTCTAGGTTAACCTTTCGAAGGTTGACTATTACTTCGCCGGTTATAGAGAAAGCTCACCACGTTTTTATTATGGCAATAGGGAATCAAAAACGCGCAGTATATAAAGCGGCATTAAGTGAACCGTCTAATATAGATGGCATACCTGCTCGCTTGACTCTCAATAGAACATGGATTTTTGGAGATTAATCATGCGGTATTCAAATTTAAAAGCAAAACTTAAACGCGGTGAGCTTTGTCTGGGCACGTGGATTACTTTAGGCCATTCAGCGATTGCAGAAATTTTTGCTAGAGCTGGATTTGATTGGTTAGTGGTGGATTTGGAGCACTCTACCATTTCCATTGATCAGGCTGGCGAAATGATTCGTGCGATTGATCTATCTGGATCAGCACCGCTGGTGAGATTGACATCAAATGATATCAATTTAATTAAGCGGGTGATGGATGCTGGTGCGCATGGCATTGTGGTGCCAAATATAAATACGCCTGAAGAAGCTATGGAGGCGGTGGCAGCTACTCGTTATGCTCCGCATGGTTGTCGTGGCGTAGGTTTGGGCAGAGCGCAACAATATGGACCAGGTTTTAAGGATTACCTAGAATGGCAAAAGGATGGTCCAGTTGTTATTGTGATGATTGAGAATCAAATTGCGCTGGATCGTTTGGAAGAGATTTTTTCAGTGCCGGGCGTCGATGGTTTTATTATTGGGCCTTATGACCTATCTTGCTCTATGGGAATTCCAGGTGAATTTGATCGACCTGAGTTCTTAATTGCTATGAAGCGGATCTTGAGTGCAGGCCTCAAAGCGGGCTGTGCTGCCGGTCTTCACATTATTGAGCCAGATCCTGCGCGTTTACAGCAAGTTATTACTGAGGGCTATCGGTTTGTTGCCTATAGTGTGGATATACGCATGTTAGATGTGAGTGCACGTACTGGTATTAGTTTTGCAAAGGAATTAAAAAAATGAAGGTAATCGCAATTTTGCCCGCTCGCATGGGTGCAACACGTTTTCCTGGTAAGCCACTTCATCCTATCCTTGGCATTCCTTTGATTGGGCACTGCTATTTTCGTACTTCGATAGCTCTTGGGGTGGATGCTACCTATGTGGCTACTTGTGATGAAGAAATCGCAGACTATATTAGGTCGATAGGCGGTATGCCGATTATGACCTCAACTAGCCACAACCGTGCTTCGGACCGCACTGCAGAAGCAATGCTCAGGATCGAGGAATTTACTGGCGAGAGGGTTGATATTGTGGTTATGGTGCAGGGTGATGAGCCCCTTATCTTGCCTGAAGACATCTCTAGGACTTTGCCTCATTTTGACGATCCTGCCGTGGAGATCGTTAATATTATGTCTCGTTTGCGTACCCGAGAAGCTTTTGAGGATAAAAATAATGTGAAGGTCGTGGTTAATCAGAATGGCGACGCTCTTTATTTCTCTCGAGAGCCAATCCCTTCTCCTTGGAGGGGCGTAGATAATATCCCCATGTTCATGCAAACAGGTGTGATCGCCTTTAGGCGTGATGCGCTAATCCGCTTCAATTCAACGCCAGAAATGCCTCTTGAAAAAATTGAGTCTGTAGATATGAATCGGGTATTGGAGACGGAAGGCAAGATTCGTATGGTACTCACCGAAGTCATGACTATCGGGGTGGATACTTCCGAGGAGGCTGATGAGGTTGCCCGCATACTGAAAGATGATGTTGTGTTTGCACAATTTTCCCACCAATGAAAGAGGTTGATATTCGTCCAGAGGCCTTGCTTAACCGCTATCTTGAGTTGAGCGCTGAAGATGCGGAGCAATGCTTTTCTGGGGTTCCTCGGCAAAATTTATCGTGTGTAGCTTGCGGCTCTGCAGAGGTCTGCCACGAATTTGAAAAGAATGGCTTTTCTTATGCCACATGTAAACAGTGTGGCACCCTCTATCAGACCCCTCGCCCTAAAATTGAAGCGTTTGAAGCCTTTTATCGGGATTCCGTGTCCAGCCGGTATTGGGCTGAGGAATTCTTCCCCGCAGTTGCGGAGGCTCGGCGTGAGAAAATTTTACGCCCTCGCGCAGAACGTCTCATAAGGATGTGCGAGACCTATGGGGTCGAAGTTGACAGATTGGTTGATGTGGGCGCTGGGTACGGCATTCTACTTGACGAATGGCGACTACTCCGCCCGAAAACTCATTTGTTAGCTATCGAGCCTTCCTCGTCCTTGGCTGGTGAGTGCAGGGCCAAAGGGTTCGAGGTGGTGGAAGATATTGCCGAGAATGTAACTAGTTACCGGGACTACGCTGACTTAGTGGTGTGCTTCGAGGTGTTGGAGCATGTATTTGATCCCTTGCCATTTATAAAGACGCTGGCTGGTTTAGCGCGACCCAATGGCTATGTGTTTGTCAGCACGCTAAGCGTAGATGGTTATGATATTCAAACTCTTTGGGAGCAATCAAACAGCATCTCCCCCCCCCACCATATTAATTTTATGTCCATTGAGGGCTTCCAGCTTCTCTTTGAGAGGGCAGGTCTAGAAGTACTCAGTATATCAACGCCTGGCGTACTCGATGTTGATATTGTTAGAAATGCTTACCGTAAAAACCCAGAAAACTTCATCTCTAATCGTTTCTTACGTAAGTTAATGGAGAGTGAGAGTCATGCTGCAGCATTTCAAGAGTTTCTATCGAGCAATTGCTTGAGTTCTCATGCCTGGGTATTTGCGAGAAAGCGTTAAAAGAAACCTATGCTTAAATTAAAAGTGGGAATAGCTGGTTATGGAGTTGTTGGTAAGCGACGGAAATTGTGTATAGATCGCAATCCAAACATGCGAGTGGTAGCAGTGTGTGACCGAACTTTTTCTGAGAGTGGCCTTATGAAAGAAGGTATTAAATACCATCCAGATTACCATAGTCTGCTAAAGGAGGATTTAGATGTACTGATTGTTTGTCTCACCAATGAAATTGCACCTGAGGTGACAATTGCTGGTATAGAGAGAGGTCTGCATGTCTTCTGTGAAAAGCCACCGGGCCGTAGTGTAGAGGATATTGAAAAGGTCATTGCTATTTCTAGGCAACATCCCAAGTTGAAGCTTATGTATGGCTTTAACCATCGCTATCATGAGTCTGTGCAGGATGCTCTAAGGATTATTCATTCTGGCCAGTTTGGTAAAATCATCAATATCCGTGGGGTTTACGGAAAATCTAAGCTTATTACCTTTAATCAACCGGTCTGGCGCACTAAGCGAGAAATCGCAGGTGGAGGAGTCTTACTGGATCAAGGCATTCATATGGTTGATCTAATGCGTCTTTTTGCTGGGGAGTTTACGCAGGTACAAAGTTTCATTGCTAACAGTCATTGGGGTTACGAGGTGGAGGATAACGCTTACGCAATCATGCGCACCGAGAGTGGGATTATCGGCATGATGAATTCATCTGCAACTCAATGGCGTCATCGATTTCATTTAGACATTAACCTTGAAAAAGGGAGCATTATTCTAGGGGGTATTCTGTCTGGATCAAAGAGTTATGGTGCTGAAACCCTTACAGTAGTAACTGCGGATCCAGATAATGATAATGGTGATCCGCGAGAGCAAACAACTCGATATAATTATGACCCCTCGTGGGATCAGGAGATTACTACTTTTTGTAATGCCATTATTGACAGCAGTCCAATATGTAGCGGCACTGCGGAGGATGCCCTAAATACCATGAAGCTAGTATTTCGTATTTACTATGCCGATCCCCAGTGGCGCCAAACTTACAATATACCCAATCCCGATAAACAGATAAATTGAGAAACTAGTATGAATAATATTGAAAAATTCTTTGACCGCGATCCAGCCATATTTGCAAAGTCTTATTTTGACTACCTTTCGCAAGTATTAGGTAATATTAACCCTCTGGAAATTGCCGCATTCATAAGCACACTCTTAGAAGCGCGTGAACGTGGTGCTACGATATTTTTTATGGGTAATGGTGGTAGCGCTGCCACTGCCAGTCATTTCGCTAATGACCTAGCTATCGGCACTAATTCTTACGATAAACCCTTTCGTGCATTAGCTATTACTGACAATAACGCTGTGATAACAGCCATTGCCAATGACTTTGGGTATGATGATATTTTCGAGCGCCAATTGCGATTGCTGGGCCGCAAAGGCGATGTAGTGGTAGGCATTTCTGCCTCAGGTAACTCCCCTAATCTTCTCAAGGGATTTGAGGCTGCAAAACAAATTGGAATTAAGACGGTTGCCTTAACGGCGTTTGATGGTGGAAAAATGCACGCTATAGCAGATGAAGGAATTCACGTTCCAACTGGCATGAAAGAATATGGCCCTGCTGAAGATGCCCATATGATTTTGGATCATCTGGTTGGCGCCTATTTAACTAGACTTGTCAGTCGCGAAAGCGAGTAGATTGCATGGAATTTAAGGGCAAAGTGGTTTTCCTGACGGGGGCTACTCGCGGTATTGGGCAGGCTATTTATGCAACCTTAATCTCTGCTGGGGCTACGGTTATTGGGAGTGGGACTGCCACTATAAAGCCCAAAGAAATCAATGAGTATTACAGAGCAGATTTTAGTGCTCTAGAAGATATTTACGAGTGCGCAAACTATTTACGGGCTCTTCAGCCTGATATTCTGATTAACAATGCTGGGATTAATAAAAACGCTCCTTTTGTGGATATTGATCCAGAAGATTTTTTACGGATTCAGCAGGTTAATTTATTTGCACCATTTTGCCTGAGCCAAGCAGTTATTCCAGGCATGAAGTCTAAGGGGTGGGGAAGAATTGTGAACGTATCGTCAATTTGGGGGAAAATTAGCAAGGAATGTCGCGCGACATATTCGGCAAGTAAGTTTGCATTAGATGGCATTACTTTAGCCCTTGCGTTAGAGCATGCAGCAGATGGAATCTTGGCAAACTGCGTTGCGCCTGGCTTTACTGATACGGAGCTCACTAGAGAAATGCTAGGGGAGGCCGGTATTGCCCAGTTATTGGCAAAGGTGCCTATTGGGCGCATGGCAAGACCTGAAGAAATTGCAAAATTGATTATTTGGTTAGCAAGCCCTGAGAATACCTATATTACTGGTCAGAACATTGCGATTGACGGGGGATTTAGTCGTGGTTAAGAGTAAAACAATTTCTATTCAATCTTTTAAAGGGGTTTATTCAGCATTTTTCGATGATCAACTACTGGAGCATATTTCCGACGTATGTGACGAAAAATGTTTTTTTATTATTGATGCTAATGTAGCGAAATTATTCGCTCAGAGTCTAAGTTCAATACTAAATAGACCTAACATTATCTTGATAGAGGCTGTAGAAGAAAATAAATCGATTGAAAGAATTTTGCCGATTTATCAAACCCTTATTGAAAACAATATTCGTCGCGATCACATTTTAGTGGCTATTGGCGGCGGGATCATTCAAGACATCACTTGTTTTATTGCGAGTACTTTGCTCCGCGGTTTACGGTGGCGCTTCATTCCAACAACTTTACTTTCGCAGGCAGATTCTTGCATAGGCTCCAAAAGCTCAATTAATTTTGGCAAGACTAAAAATATACTTGGGACCTTCAATCCCCCTGACGAAATTTTTATTTGTGGAGAATTCTTAGATACTCTGGAGGAGAAAGATATTCTGTCTGGGATTGGCGAAATGATTAAAGTCCATGCCATAGATTCTGCAATATCCTTTGATGCAATTTCCCGTGACTATGACAAATTGAGGGTTGATAGAGCTGTATTGGCGGAATATATTTATAGTTCTTTAGCGATTAAGAAGAGGTATATTGAGGAAGATGAATTTGATAAAAATGTCCGTAATATATTCAATTACGGACATAGCTTTGGACATGCTATTGAGGCAGCAACTAACTTTGGCGTCCCACATGGTATTGCGGTAACGATTGGCATGGATATGGCCAATCGAATTGCTGCCATTAGGGGGCTTTTACCTGAGGCGCACTATAGACGTATGCACTCCATGCTTCAAAAAAACTTCAATATCTATAAATTAACACCAATTCCATTGGAGCCTTTTCTTTCGGCTTTGATGAAGGATAAAAAGAATACTTTAAATAAATTGGGACTCATTTTCCCTACGGGGGAAAATGCTGCAATTAAACGCCATGAAGTTGTTTTAGATGAAGAATTTAAAGCGCAGTGCTCAATATTTTTAGATGAGATGAGAACATGAATACCAAAGATAGGGTGGCTGTATGTTCCCGTTCTTTCTCTCGCAATCCAGCGTTGCGGGCTGAACTACAAACCCGTTACAAGTATGTAACTTTTAACGATGAAGGTCGCCAATTGGAAGGGCTTGAGTTAGTGGCCTTTTTGCGCGGCCACAACAAGGCTATCACTGCTTTAGAAAAAATCACCGACCATGTGCTCTCTCAATTGCCTGAATTGGAGGTTATTGGTAAATATGGCGTAGGCCTTGACATGATTGATATGGATGCCATGCGACGATATGGCAAACGTTTGGGGTGGACAGGGGGTGTAAACCGTCGTTCTGTGTCGGAATTGGTGATTGCCTTCATGATCTCACTACTTCGCCACATTCCTTCTGTTCAAGTTGGCGTTCAGTCAGGGGTATGGAGCCAGCGCGTCGGTGGTCTTGTATCTGGTCGTACCATAGGCATAATTGGCTGCGGTCATATTGGTAAAGATCTGGTGACTCTTCTCAAGCCTTGGGGCTGCACTTTGCTAGCCTACGACATACTCGACATGTCGAATTTTTATGCTGTACATGGTGTGGAGGATGTGTCATTGGAGGATTTGCTTTTGCGCTCGGATATCGTCACTTTGCATGTTCCATTGAATGATATAACGCGAAACATGTTGTCAGCAGAGCGTCTCCGCTTAATGAAGCCAGGTGCAATACTCATTAACGCTGCGCGCGGAGGGCTTTTAGATGAGGCAGAGGTAAAGGCGCTGTTAAAATCTGGCCGTCTTGCAGCGGCTGCTTTTGATGTATTCAACATTGAGCCACCAGAGGATGTGGAGTTGCTCAATTTACCTAACTTCATGGTTACCCCCCATATTGGTGGCAGTGCAGAAGAGGCAATAATTGCCATGGGGCTTTCGGCAATTGAAGGGTTGGAAGTAAATGCTATCCCATAAGTATTTAGAGCTCTTTTATAAGTGATGAATATTTTCTCCAAATGGCTAATTAGAATAACAAGGCCGATTGTTTGGCGCTTGGCAAACGCTTATGATCTGAAAATACAACCGCCGGGAATTCCATATGGCCGTCATCCCGTAGAGATTGAAGATAGAGAGGATGCACTTCGTCATCGAATTCCAAAATCTACATATTTCAATACTGCTAGTGGAAAAATAAAGATTGGGAAAAACGTAGTTCTTGGAGAGGACGTAAAATTTTTAACCGGAATGCATATGAATATTGTTGATGCAGCAAAATGTGGCGTCTCTCATCATCATGTCCCCGAGTCTGGCAGAGATATCGTTATAGAGGAAGGGGTTTATATCGGTAGTGGCGCAATCCTTGTTGGCCCTGTGGTGGTGAAGGCTTTTTCGATGATTGCTGCAGGTGCTGTAGTGGTTAAAGGTGTGGAATCTCGGACTATGGTTGCCGGAGTGCCAGCGAGGGTAGTACGTCAATACTAGCTGATTGATGAGTTACATATTTTTCAGGAGATAGCGTTGAAATTTTTGGATTTAAGTGGATATATGTTTTCTGGGAAGGCCGCTGTCTCAGATTTAATTAGTGAGTTCTCAGGTTTTTCGACTCCAAATTATCGTTCAGAATTTGATTTGATAAGAATTCCCAATGGTTTAGCTGATCTCAAACATGCTTTAGTTGATGAATGGTCTTGGATTCGTGCGGATGCTGCTCTTCGTAACTTTATTAAAGTAACTGAAGTGTTAGGCAGATCCCCAAGTGGCTTGTGGGAAAAATTATTTTACCCTGGGTTTGGTTACTCCACAAAATACCAGGGCTTTACTAAAAAAACTGATAAATTTGTAAATCGTTTAACCAATGGCGTATGGCCAATCCAATGGCCCTATGAGTTGCCGTCACTTACTCCGCTTGCATACGCGAAGCTAAGAGTGTTGAGTAGGATGAGGGGCACGCACGCATGGCCGGAAATAGCATTCCATCTTTGTAGTGGGGACGAATTTATTGAGCAGGCAAAGTACTATGTTGAAGATCTCTTGGTTGGCGATCTAAAGGATGGCGCTGTTCATACGATCGTTACTCATAATATGCTGGAGCCATTTAATCCAGCCGCAAGCTTTTGTTTTTTTGATAGCATTAAATCAATTGTGGTGGATCGAGATATTAGGGATATTTACATGACCGCCATAACTTATTCATATGGATTTAATGACATTGTTCCACTTTATTCAAGAATAGTAGGCGCTTTTGATATCGATTTATTCATACAAAGGCAGCGAATATTAAGAAGCAAAACAGATTATTCAATCAAAAATAATATCCTCAGAATTAGATTTGAAGACTTGGTATTAGATTACGACCAAGCATGTCAATCAATTTATACTTTTCTGGAATTATCCGGGGAGGAGCATAAATTTAAAATGAAATCATTTAATCCTCGGGATTCAAAAAAAAATATAGGCCTTTGGAAAAATGCACCCCAAAATATAATGCGAGACATTATTAAGATTCAGCAAGAGCTCCCTGATTTATGTTATCAGTAAAATCTCCTTTTTCACTTTCAAGGGCTGAGCAATTTGTGCTTTTTTGTAAATTTCTATAAATTAGATGACGGAATATTTTGAGTAACTTTCTGGGTATTACGGATCGAAGAATGGTTAACAAAGCCTTATTGATTTAGTTGCCCAGTGTGGCTCATTTAAATTAAAAAGCTCCAATCTTCTAGACGAATTAAATACCTCATTATAGAAATTAGTTTGGCCGATATCAATCTTTCGACAAAACTCATTAACGGAAATAGCGATATCTAATTAATGCACAGCAAAAGGCAAAGTAATTCGCTTAATTGCGAACATCGACTTTTTCATAGCGCAGTCCTCCTTAGGGATATTGCAGATTTTTTCTGATTAAGGCCATCCAATTTATTGGGAGGGGGTCGCTTAAAGTAAGTTTAATCCAAAGGCAGCTGCATATTATAAATTTTGTTCTTTACAAATTTAACGCCATTGGGATTTAGATGTGTCTTGTCATAGTAAAGAAGCAAATTGGCATCCATTGCATTGCAGTAATCCTTATCACATAATGCATCATCAGCATTAAAAATTGAGACATTTTTACTGGTAGAGATGCCTAAATCCCTTTGCGACTTATATAAAGAAAGCTCAGCAACCGCTTCAGATTTTTTGGTTCGGCATTCGAAATTATTGGTTGAGATTTTATAGGGCCTATTGATACATTTTTTTGGTTCAAAGGGAATCGGTGGAATTTGGTCTAAAAAAATAATTTTATGGTTGCCTAGTTTTTTTATAGTATTTTGAAGTGCTGAAGAAAAAATTAGATTATTTCCCTGGGAATCTTTGAGATACCCCTCAGGGAGATAGGTTTCGTACTGACCAGCCAATAGAATAGCTTTAATTCGGTTTTGATTATTTTCTATATAACGAAAAACCTCCGCATTAGTCTCAATACAATCTGGAACATTGGGAACTGCAGCATTAAGCAAGAATGGACACCCGCCTTTTGAGAGCGCTACAACATCTAACCCATTTTTTGTAATTTTTTCCTTAAGCACTTCAAACCAATGTCTTACATGAGAGTCACCAACAATTAGAATCATGTCTTTCCCTGTGTTAATTTCAGCACAGTGTGTTTTTGGAATATTTTTAAAATTTAATGTGCAGCCCTCCTGGAAAAGTTGCTCGTTTTTTTGGCTGGTGAAAATAAGTTGTTGGGCGGGATCCCTAAATTTAAGCCCTTTACCATTCCAAATGAAAAGACCAAAGCTGCTAGTCAGCACCAATATCGCAATCAATCCAATTATATTAGCTCTATTATGAGCGCCAAATCTTAATGGTCTTTCCACAAAGTAATAAGTTATCCAAGCTAGCATTATTGAAATAAAAATAGCTGCAACTCTAATTTCAAGAATTGGAGTCTGACTTTCTAAAATCCGTGATAATGCAAGTACTGGCCAATGCCATAAATAAAGTGGGAAGCTAATTAAACCAAACCAAACCAATAATCGATTAGACAAAATCCAATGGTTAAAGCATGCCCTAGAGCCGGCCCCAAGCAAAAATACAGCGCCCAACGTTGGTAACAGACCCCAAAAGCCTGGATAGGGTTGGGATTTATTTATAAGTAAGAAACTTGTGCCAATAAGACCAATTCCCAAAATAGATAGAAAATTCTCAAACAGTCTTTTATTGCAAAACTCATATTCTTTGCTAAGCAAAACTAGATAAGCCAATATTGCGCCGATTGACAACTCCCAAAATCGAGTTTGGGGCGAATAAAAAGTAGCAACCGGTTCAGAATTGATTCCGTGAATATTAAGAGCAAAGGAGGTGATGAATAATGCAACTATTAGTGCTAGTGAACTTATTCTTAATTTTAAGGATGCCCAAATAAGGATTGGCCATACCAAATAGAATTGCTCTTCAATCCCTAGAGACCACAAGTGGAGCAAAATTTTGGTATCAGCAGAACCATCGAAGTATCCGGACTCACCCCACAAAATTAAGTTAGAAATGAACCCAGTAGCTGCAACGCTATGCCATCCAAGTTCAAGATATTCGTCCGTCAACAAAACAAACCAACCAATACCAAGAGAGCTTAAGAGTACGGTGATAAGGGCCGGGAAAATTCGCCTAATACGTCGGCAATAGAATTCTGTAAAACTGAAATTATTTTGCTCTAGACCTTTGAGTATGATTGTTGAAATCAAATAGCCAGAAATTACAAAAAAATATCTACACCTACAAAACCACCATTTATTACCCCTGGAAAGGCATGGAAGCCTACTACGGCCAAAACGGCAATTGCTCTTAAGCCATCAATATCAGCCCGATATTTAGGTCTGATTTCAGAACTTTTTAGATCTTTTGTCATAACATAATGATACTAAACGAAGTTTATATGACAGCAGCAGTTAAGCTAAAATGCTTATAGTAAATTAAAGTTTTATCAGGGTCGAATATAGGCTGATTGAATTGAAGGAAATATTATGAGTAAAATGAAAGTATTAATTCTTGCTGGAGGAATGGGTACCCGTCTCTCGGAGGAAACTGATATTCGACCTAAGCCTATGGTTGAGATTGGCGGCAGACCAATGCTTTGGCATATTATGAAATTATATTCATATTATGGCTTTAATGATTTTGTTATCCTTTTGGGCTTTAAAGGATATTTCATAAAAGAGTATTTTTCTAATTACTTTCTACATCGTAGCGATGTCACAATTGATCTGAGCAACAATGAGCTAACTATCCATAATAATCAAAGCGAGCCTTGGAAAATCACATTGATTGATACGGGTGAACATACTATGACGGGGAGTAGAGTAAAAAAGGCTCAGGATTATGTAGGCAAAAATAGGTTCATGCTGACCTACGGTGATGGGTTAAGTGATCTGAATATGAAGGCGGAACTAGAATTTCATGAAAGCCATGGGGGCGTCGTAACTATGACGGCTGTGCAGCCTGACGGTAGATTTGGAACATTTGAGGCTAATTCGGAGGGAATGGTAAATAGATTTCTAGAAAAGCCTCGAGGTGATGGTTCTTGGATAAATGGTGGCTTTTTTATATGCGAACCAGGTGTATTTGATTACATTCAAGATGGCGATGATTGTGTGTTTGAACAGCAGCCTCTTCAAAATTTAGCCCGAGATGGTCAGCTTTATTCCTATAACCATCCAGGATTCTGGAAATGCATGGATACACTCCGTGATAAAAACGATTTAAATTCTCTGTGGGCTAGCTCTAAAGCTCCTTGGAAGACTTGGGATTAATAGTGTTTAAAAATTCATATCGCAATAAGAAAGTTCTCGTTACGGGGCATACTGGATTTAAGGGATCTTGGCTAACTGCTTGGCTTCTGAAGCTAGGGGCTAATGTTGTGGGTTATTCAAAAGATATACCTACAGACCCATCTATGTTTTGGGCTCTGGGATTGGAGGCAAAAATTCAACATTACGTGGGCAATGTCTGTGATTTAGTAAGTTTATGTGAAGTCGTAACAGACGAAAAGCCAGATTTTATATTCCATCTAGCAGCTCAAGCAATTGTGTCTTCATCTTTTAACGACCCTGTTGAAACTATAATGACTAATGCAATTGGGACAATGAATATATTGGAGTCTCTTCGAAATACTATGCATCCCTGTGTTGCTCTATTAATTACTAGTGATAAGTGTTATGACAATGTAGAGTGGGTGTGGGGTTACAAAGAAACAGATACTCTCGGCGGAAAGGATATTTACAGCGGATCTAAAGGTGCGGCGGAGCTCATCATAAAATCATATCTTAATTCTTACTTTAGCGGTAGTAATTCGCATGTGCGAATTGGCGTCGGTAGAGCCGGTAATGTAATTGGCGGTGGTGACTGGGCAAAAGATAGAATAGTTGCAGATAGTTTAAGAGCTTGGACCGAAGGTCATAAAGTTGAGATTCGAAGTCCGAATGCAACTCGACCCTGGCAGCACGTTTTAGAGCCTTTAAGCGGCTACTTAAGTTTGGGCATGAGTCTACTGAGTAGCGATAAGTTACATGGTGAGGCATTTAATTTTGGACCCCGTGCCGAACAAAATCGAACTGTTGTTGATCTATTGGGGGACTTGGGAAGTAAGTGGGGGATAAAAAATCCAAACGATATTTACCAAGTAATTGCTAATGTCCCCTTTCATGAGGCTGGGTTATTAAAGCTAAATTGCGATAAAGCTCTCTATCATTTGAAGTGGGCGCCTACCTTAAGTTACTCAGAAATGGTTGATTTT
>Ga0364859_10235_pt1 | contig 38668 bp, 34 predicted proteins | sample ExccelAu500001D3_FD_206911 | JGI IMG/M metagenome (GOLD analysis project Ga0364859, IMG submission 206911) | Enriched cells from Trout Bog Lake Hypolimnion, Wisconsin, USA - BchlTB.Aug20.5000.01 .D3 | ecosystem: Environmental > Aquatic > Freshwater > Lake > Hypolimnion/Profundal zone | place: USA... | reverse complement strand
TTTCGAAAGCGAATCGCTGCCAGGGAGACACCCGTAGGTCAAAACTCTCCAAAAAACTGAGTTCTTCAGCTACGCACCGAATTCGGTGACATACAACTACAACCGGGAGAAATCGCTATCATTCCACGAGGTATCCGATTCCAGGTGAAATTTGAAGGATATTTATGAGAAAGTTCTCTCAGTCATTCGCCACTAAATGTAGTGGCCTGGCACGGGAACTCGGCCTCTTACAAGTACGATTTAGCTTGCTTTCAGGCAGTCAATACCGTCAGCTTCGATAATTCACTCCTCAATGCAGACAAACCCTGAATTCCATCAAGTACGGCTTCGAAAACTGGTTTATTGGGAGAGGTTGAAGACTTTTGTTCATTAAGCAAGACACTCTCAACAAACACGCCGCCACAAAAGCACCAGAAACAGCTAGAGCAGAGGGAAATTGTCTCCCGGACGCCCTGAAGCACAAGCAGTCACACGGGTCCGAAGAGAAAGCCAGGAAGACTCAGCAAGCGCAAAGCCCAAAAGCACAAATAATCGGTCATTGCTAACACTACCAAATAATTTTAAGCCTTGCGGCAAACACCGACCGACAGATAATTCTCAAACAACTTTTCACTAAACTAGACTCATACAAGAATGCAGCCGTTATCATCAACTTGGTGCGTGGAATAGTGGTTTTGGCAAGATGGCGCTCGACCAGGTGGCGCGTTGAGTTCCAAACTATACTGGTACATGCAATACACTTAGTCTAGGTCAAAAGAACGACTTATAATCTAATGAGTTAGTCGAGGACTTCCAACTGAACAAGGTCACTAATGTATAAACCGCCAAAACGTGAGGATTTAGGTCACCTCAACAAGGTGAAAATGCCAATTGTCGATGGCATGCCCTCAAGCAAGCAGATTCAGGCAGTACTTGACGAATGCCTGCAGAAAAAAGGACTGCAAATCGAGCAAGGCTGGACGACAGCGCAGCCAAATCAAAAATTTGTCCTGATTGCTCAATTACGTGATGGAACCAAGCAACCTGTCTGGACTCTCTACGAAGAAAATGAGTCTGGCTCTAAAATGCATTGGAGTCAGCCTTTTGAGCCAAACGATTTTGGCATGATGTATGACGTAATATGCATGTCAGTGCCCGCCGGCACATCGACCAAGATTCCAGAGAACCTGAAACCAAGCGCAGAGAAAAGCGGTCCAGGACCAGCCTCAACCACGACACCTGCTCTTAGACCAGTAGCAGCGCCCCTGCCAGCCCCACCGCCATCGGGCACAAGCCCCTATCCGACGCCGTCTTCTGCAAGCCCTTATCCTTCTCCAGCCCCGGCAAGCCCTTATCCTTCTCCAGCTTCGGCAAGCCCTTATCCTTCTCCAGCTTCGGCAAGCTCTTATCCTTCTCCAGCCCCGGCAAGCCCTTATCCTTCTCCAGCTTCGGCGAGCTCTTATCCTTCTCCTGCTCCCCCCGCCTCGGCTTATCCGGCTCAGCAGTCCAGTCCTTACACAGCACCGCAACCGGTTCCGTACCCGACTGGCTATCCCCCCTACCCACCGGTTCCTCAGCCAGGTGCGCCGTATTCCCAGCAGCAGTATCCTCTCAATGCACCGCCACCTTGGCCACAGGGATACCCGGGAAGTGCTCCAACAGCACCATATGCAGCACAGGCTGCACCACCAACAGGTAGCTCGCCATACAGCGCTTCGCCAACTTTCACCTCCCAGATTCAAACAGCCGAAGGTCGACCGCCTGTAGTGGATTACAATCTGCTTTCGCAGTGTGCCAACATTCTGCTTGGAGAGTTGCTCTTTGAAGCAGGGCTGATAACTGAGCCGACATTGGAAGCGGCTCTCAAAATTCAGGAATTTGTGCGTGCCGAACGAATGTCGCCAACTCAGGCCTGTGAAGTGCTGAAGAAGCATCACAGTCTTGGCGGAACAATAGACAACTATCTTTCACCAGAAGATTTCGACCTCGACGGGAGCACAAAGTCTCAACACCAAAAATCTTCCGGTACCGCGGCGAAAACTAATTTTGCAGGCACTAACGTCACCAGGGGCAAGGAATCTAATTCGGTCACCAAACCAGACGGTACAAGCTCCTCAGACATGCCCAAAGCGGAAAGGATAAAGCTACAACTAGCTTCTTTCGATCTGCTGCAAAGGGCCGGTCTTCTCAAGAATGATGATCTTCAAATAGCTCACACTGTCTACAAAAAACATGGTGGCGATATTGTTCAGATGCTCACTGCCGCTGGGAAACTGGATCCCAACACTTATAAGGCTGCCGAGACGTGCGTTCCCTTGATCCAGGAAAACAAAATGAAAGTAGAACAATGCATAATTGCCTTGAACTATTGTGTTCGCAGCAGAGTTGACTTTGATTCAGCTCTTGACGAGATGGGCTGGAAAAATCCTCGCAAAGAAACTTGAGAGGTTCTTGGGGCAGGCGGGGTTCATGGGAAAAAAAATTCTCCTTCTTGATTCTGATAGACATTTTCGCAAACTCATGGGCAACGTGCTCGAGGGGCGCGGACATGATGTTTTCGAAGCTGAAACTGGAGCTGAGGGTCGAAACCTGATCCAGCGGAGTCATTTGGATCTGGCAATTATCTGCGGACCGTTCTCTGATGAATCAGCTCTCGACTGGATTAACACCTTACGAAAAACCGACAAAGAGATTATCATTGCCTATGTAGGCTTATCAATCCAAGAAATCCAACCTTACAGAGAAAGGTTGATGACCGAGCTAGGAGTCAGGCTGCTTACACACAAGCCGGTCATTCCCTTTGTCTTTGGCGCGCAAATTGAGAGTCAATTTGCTTCATCAGACGGCTTAAGTCAAGCAAGCAAGCTTAAAGATTTCGAAACCATGTTTCTGGCTTTAGTCACCAAGTATGCGCGTGTTTTACCCCAAAAGCTAAGTGACCTGGCCAAGTCCATCGAAGCTGCCAAATCAGATTCAGCCAATCTCGATTTGCTGGCTGAAGTACGCGGTCAGGCGCACAAAATCAAAGGAACCGGTGGTTCCTTAGGCTTCAGGCAAGTCAGCGAGCTGATGGCTTTTATAGAAGACAGCACCGCCCAAATGCCAGATCTGACAGGCGAAGAACAAGAGCTTTTATGGTCCCAGGTTGAGCGCAAGCTCTTAGATGCGAAGGAAGCTGGTGAACTCGAGGCAAAAGAAGTCGCCCAGGTGGTCTCCGGCAAAGAAGTCGAAGACAGCCCTCTCAGCGGTCCTCCGTCTATTGCCAGAATAATGGTCGTCGACAGCGACAGCGTGTTTCTAGATACTGTGGAAAGATTAGGAGCCGAACGGCAAGTTGATATCGTCAAAGCCACAACAACAAGACAAGCCCTGGAAAAAGCCTGTCTCTATCCATTAGATGCAGCCTTGGTCAGCATGATCGGTGAGTCCCCGGAGGAATCTTTCAGGCTGGCTCGCAAGCTAAGAGAGTTGCCGGGCTACGAGACATTACCGTTAGCCTTCCTGTCTGGCGGTGAGCTCATCCGGGATAATGTGGAAGCTGCTCATTCCGGCGCTTCGCTTTATCTGGATAAGCCTCTGGAATCAGACTCCCTGGAAAAGGCAGTCCAGCACCTTGTTTCTATCAGGCAAGGGGGCAGGCCTCGGATCCTGATTTGTGATGATGACGAATTCTTTGCCAGCAGCATCGCCCTGGTCTTGCGAGCCGAGGGAATGATTGTGCGTATGCTGCTTGACCCGAGCAAAATCCTGGACGTAATGCAAGACTTCCCCCCAGATCTGCTTCTGCTCGACGTAATGATGCCCGGCATTACCGGTTTTGAGGTTTGCAGAATGCTACGCGGCGTGCCACGCTGGCAGGATTTACCGATTGTCTTTCTCACCGGTCAGACAGGAGTAGATGCACGATTAGAAGCCTTTCGCAGCGGTGGCGATGACTATCTACCAAAACCTGTTGTCAACGAAGAACTGCTAATGCGAGTCAAAGTCAGGCTTGACCGCGCAAGACTGATGAAGGAACGTTCGGATAAAGACACAATTACAGGTTTACTCTTGAGACGCGCTTTCTCTGAACACCTTTCTGGCATGATTGCTGAGGCGCATCGGCTAAAAGCTATAGCAACCATTTGTCTAATCGACGTCGATCACTTCAAGAAAGTCAATGACACTTACGGTCACCTGGCAGGAGATCGGGTGCTGGCAGGTTTGGGGCAGCTTCTTTCACGCAGATTTCGAGTGGATGATTTAAGAGGGCGCTGGGGAGGCGAAGAATTCATTTTAGCTTTCCGTAGAGAAAGCAAAGAAACCATGCAAAAAGCGATTTTGCGATTGCTCGATGAATTCAGCCGGATTGACTTCAAGGCTGACGACGGACAAATATTTCATGTCACTTTCAGCGGTGGACTGGCCAGTTATCCAGACGATGGTGAGTCTGTCTATGAGCTATTGCAAACAGCTGACAGGCGGCTCTATGAAGCTAAGAAGGCCGGGCGCAGGCGCATCGTCTTAGAGGATGCAGTTGCCGCAACCACGTAGAAAAAATGGTCAGAATAAGAGAGAGCCCAAGGCTATCCTGACACCGAGCTAACTGGTTAATGCTTTTTGGCACCGCTTCTGGTGGCAGGAGCGGATAATTTTTTCAACGCTGCTGCATACGCATCTTCTTGCTGTTTTCGCTCTTGCCATTGTTTAGCAATAGCCACTTTGCCGCTAAAATCTTGCCCAGCCTTGGCGTGCTGGCTTGCCAGGCTATAAGACACCACGGCTTCTTTATATTGCCTTAGCTTCATCTGGCAATCGCCCATGCCACAGTAGGCATTAGACAGCTCTGGATCAAGTTTAGTGGCGAACTCAAAACGAGCAAGAGCATCATTCCACTTGCCATCTTTCGCAAGCAATTGTCCATAATAGAAAGGAAAAACTGCTTCGCTTGGCTTGAGGCGCATCAACTCGTCTAATTCGGCAGCCGCTGAATCGTGATTCTCGAGCTTATCGTATATAGCAAACAGAGTGCGATGAATCATCTCGGCGCGGGAAATTTTCGGCTTCTCAGAATCAGCCGGCGCGACAAACGCCTGGGATTGGTTTGTCCCGCTCGGTGCTTGAGCCGAGCCCGCAGTCGGCACTTGCGCTGTTGAAACTGCTGTCTGAGCCCAAACTTGCCCTATCGCCTGCCCACCCAAAACAGCGATCAAAAGAAGTGAGCCAAATAAACGAATTGCCTTACACTCCATGTTCTTCTCCGCCAATTTATTCATCCGAATCCGCAGATTCTTTTTGCTTTTTCAGGTTCTCTTTATATACCTGCTGCTGCCTCAGGTTATCTATATATTGTTGAGCCATCTGTACGCGAGAGCGATAATCAGCTCCCGGTCGCTGATGTGAGACAGCTTTCCTGTAAGCATCGAGAGCAGCACCATATTTACCAAGCTGCATATAACAATCACCGACGCAGGCAAAGGCATCACCGTTGCCTGGATCTACCTTGATCACTTTCAAATAGTGCGGTAAAGCCTGGGCGAACTTTGAAGCGATCATCAACTCATGTCCCCAATCCTGATGGATCAAAGCATTATTGGGGTCCAGAGCAACAATCGCCGTAACTTCCTTGTCGGCTAAATCAAATCTTCTCTGCGATTTATATATTTTATAGAGAACCTGGTGAATCTCTTCCTTCCTGGACCTGCCTGGACTGGCCCCTCCTGAGCCCGGGTCTGAAGCAACAGGGGAAGCTGAATCTGGTTCCGCCGGTTGCCATACTTTCATACTCGGAGGCGGGCCTGCATTACCACCACCACGGGCATGAACGCCCGCAGTGCTCAAAATAATCAGAGTCAGACCTGCTGGCGCTAAAACCATTGGCGAGTATTTGAGCACTTCCAAACCTCCGTGACTATAGACCTTGAATTCTCATGTTATGTAGTTCAAGCAGGTGATCCAGGGTGTTCATGTTCTCCTCGGTCGCCGGCTGAATACCGTACGAACCTAAGAAGGGCAGAAACCATCTTTTTACACCGTCAGGCACAGAAAACTCAATAAATAAAATCCACTTGCTTCCCTTCTCAGGCAGTTTCGATTCATCGAATTTCCAGCCTTTAGGCGCCTCTGAAACATCAGGCGTATGGAAGTCATATCTCAAGGGCAGAGCTTTGTTGAGCGGCGGTCCTTTAAGAATTTTGTCAATATGCCAGTGGGTCAGAGGGGGTGAGTTGAAGCGAATATCTTCATTCTTGTCATAACCTTGATACTCAGCAATAAGGATAGATTCCGAGCGAATGGCATTGTCAAAATTTTGCAACCGGTTACCATACTTTGAATCGATACTACTCACGGATGTAACGATTTGACTGTCTTCTTTGTCCTGGATTTGAGTCGCAGTCAAACCCATATTTGATGGATGAAAGGACCCAGTATTGCTACTGGGCATACCGGGCACGTTCATTGCAGTGGGCAATATTTCAGGAGCCTTGAGCGAGGTTGTATTTTCAGTGATATTCATCCTGATTGGCTTAAACGGGGGGGCAGGTATATCGGCTGTGGCGAGGGCCGCTTTCAGATGCGGAATAGCCTCGTCGTAACGATTCATATTGAACAGGGCCATACCAAAATCGTAATCGTAAAACTTCTTACGCTCAGGACTGAGAGCAGCAATTTTTTCTGCTGCAAATACGACACTTGGCCAATCACCTGTTTTTTCGGAACAGTTCAACAAGCCTTCGTAAGATTCAACCGCGTTTGGTGTGAAGCCAATAACGGCTTTGAATTCCTCCTTGGCTCGAGCGAAGTCACCCTTGTCCCAGTACTCAGCAGCCTTGTTCGCGTGCTTGGCAACAGTCACCGAACTAGTTGCGTCGACCTGCGATTGGGCCGGAAGTGGTAAGCCAACCCATCCCCCCATTACTAAACAAGACAATGCGAGCAAGAGAGATGTTCTGCCCGAGCGCTCGCGTGTTTTTGAAGGTTGCAACTTATTTTTGTCCATGCAGCTCACCCCAGTAACCGGAGAAATTATCAGACCGACAGGTGCTCAAGAATATGCGCCTGTACTCACCTTTTTACCACGTTCATTGACTTTACTGCTCTAGCCAGGCTCGTTTTGTTCCAAAGCCAGCCTATGTAAAAGAAGTGTAAATCGCCTGCCCTGAAGCTCATGGGCTCCAGGGCGAAAAGAAAGTGCGGGAGCATAATTTTGCAGAAAAAATCTCTTTCCTTAACCCAAAGTCGTGGCCGATAATCCAGTTCCTCGATCATTATTACCAGGAGCTGCCACCGCCACCACCAAAGCCACCACCACTGCCTCCTCCGTCAAAAGCGCTACCACCGTCCCAGGCGGAAGAGGTATTACTGCCTGCCGGTGTCGCAAAAGTCTGGTCGAAAGATCTCATCGCCGAGCCTAGGTTATTTACAAATACAGCGGTCGAATAGTCATTACAACCATCAGTCGGGGCATACCAGGACGGCGGTTCTATCGCCAGCTCTTTAAAGACTTGCGCCCATTGATCCGCGGCACCGAGAACCATGGCGTAAGGCAAGAGCCGTCCAAAGATAGTCGGGTCTTCTGCCGCCAGAATTTTAATCCGTTCCTTTTCTGCTTTATTCACAAATCTAGCAAATCCCAGAGACTCACGGGTTAATTGAGAGCCTTTAGCTGTCCGGGCAGGCATGGCCGGAGCAAACAAAGCAACAATGATACTGGCAACACCAATTCCCAGACTGGTCGGAATTGAGCAGCCAAGCGCCCAGACCGCAAGCAAAAACATCACCAAGGCCACAGCAAAATAGCTTCTGCGAATAGTCTCGGGATTGTGCCTGAACAGTTGTTTAGTCGTCAAACTCTCGTAAATAGCATCGCGAATAGCTTGAAGATATGGATAAAATTTGCCTTTGCGCTCAGATAGCCGGGTCGTCGTTAAGGCAGCTTCCGAGGGGAAAATAGCATCCAGGAACAGCTGTTCGGCCTTAGAAAGGGGCTCGGCTCCAACAGGCGGAGCCGTTTTTTCGAACTCATAGTCTTTATTGGTCATAAAGAAAAAGTTTTCAGTCTTTAATTCCTTGATTTTCAAATATCCTCTGGCAGCCAGGTCAATCAGAGTCGAGGTTATATCCTTAAGATCGCACTGCTCATCTACAAGAGTACCCATTTCTGCTGGAGACAAGCCCTTAGGCGGATTCCACTCAACGGCAACAGCCTTTCCACTTCCTTTATCGCGACCACCGGTGAGCCAGAGTATGAATAGAGAAATAAAAGCAATAAGAGGAATGGTTACAGCTTGCCACCAGTCAGCCAACCACCAGCTCAGTTCCTTAAGAGCATCAGGCGGGTTTAGGGTACCAATGGGCAAACTCACAGCAATGGTTAGCCCCTGTCCTGGCTGCAAATTGTGGCAACTATAGTAAACTTTGTCGCCAACCAGTTTTGATACAGCAGGCGCATTTGATCCAGGCGGTCCCTGGAATGAAAGGATACTTATCGGACCGGGAGGGATTCGAGGCGGCAGCTGAAGTGTTACATCCGCCTCTTCAATCACGAACCGCCACTGGTCGCCCGTGGCATTCCAGTAGAATTCAGGAAGGTCACGAACCCAGTTGATTACCCTTTTAACCTCATATTTGATTTGATAGGTTTGCCTGCCGGCAATAGTCTTGCCTGGTTCGCCTATCTTCAGCTCAACTTGTGCGCCATCACAAGATTGGGTGAATGGCAATGGCTGGTTGTCAGCATCAGTGACAGACAGGAGCTTGAAATAGACTGAATAAGGAACATGTCTTCGCTCTAGCCTGACCGGAATATGGCGGACGATGCCATGACGCTCCTCACCCTGAAAATCCATAGCAAAACTTTCTTTCACTTCCACAGAGCCAGATTGATCCATAGATATATCAGAGTGGAAATGACGCATCACCTCAGCATGAACAGGCATCAGACACAAGAATCCAGCAAAGACAGACAGGGTAATCTTTCTGATGGCGCTGGTTTTCATGATTTAACCACCTGGAAACTCACCACATATAGTATCATCAACAATACTGATATCAAGATCAATCATATTCTCTCGACATCATGTCGCCTCCGCCCCAGTGAAAAAAAAAGCAAAAGGCAATGTCTCAAAACATCCCCAGGCAGGAGTCATGACGAAACTGCACGATGAGCGACAAACAACCTGTTGAATAGATAAGCAAATCATGAGAAGCGCTGCGGGCTAAGAGCTGTCACGAACTCTGACCAGCGACAAATTCCGCAATCCCTGGTCTTTTGTGATTTTTGGCTGGCTTCCAGTTAGCCAGGCTTTCGCCTGTTTAGAAGTCGTCCGGGAGATCTCGGTAAAATCGCAGAATTGCTGAATTGAGCGGATTGTGACCGCTATATCTCTGCTGCTGTAATTCAGGCTAGAGCGCAAAAAGCGCATGTAGGACCGCAGCGCTTTCTGCAAGATCTCGGGTCGTTGCAAGGCAGCGCGAAAATCAGTCGAGGAAAACGTCAAATAGGCAAGGAAATGATTCGTATGCCGCAACAATATCCCTTTCCTGGAACCAGCAACCTGTTGCTCATCCAGCCACATTCGATAACGATAAAAGGCTATTGCAAAATCCTTCTGCAGACTAGACTTCACTCTAAAATCCTCTGTTCATCGACTTCTATCATATGCCGAATTGGCATAATGGTGAGCGAAATATCGCCAGACTGGTCAAATTTTATCGCCAGGAGTAATTCTTGGGTTACCCGATCAGCGCCAGAGCTCTGTTAGACTGCCATCCCCAGACAGGGCATATGGAGCCCAAACCGGGACAAATACTGAACAACTGACATTTGTTTGTTTGAGACCGAAAGGCAAGGGTTCAAGGCTTTCAGACGAAGGATTGTATTTCATCTGAATTAGCCTGGTTTCGTCCCGAAACTGCTGGTCTAGCTCTTGTAACTGAACCTTCAATGCCTGCAAATTCTCGCTCGCCTGTTCCACGGATTTTGAGCCCGTAATCTTGGAGATTTGCTTTGCCGCAGCTTTAGCCTGTCTCAATGTTCCAGTGGAACCGCGCCGTCCGACAATGGCGCCAAGGACAGTGGCGCCAATGTCAATAGCCGCACCGACCTGCTCCTGGCGGGTCTCAAGCTGTGCACGCTCGCACTCTGCTTGTGCCCGGCGAATCTTGTCTTCAAGATTGGCCAGGCGTGGTGCAAATTTCTCCTTCAACTTCTGCACCGATGCATCTCGTTTCTCGGCAGCCGCCTTCATAAGACGGAGCCGAAAATCTCTTTCTCCTTCAACGGCCTTGGAATACTGACCTGTAGAGGGGCTCATCAAAAGATAAAATTTTTGCGAGCCCGTAAGCCAATGGATGAATTCTCGTTTCCAGTTGCTGTAGTTACTTTCCTTCGATATTGATCCTGGTGGCACAAAAAAAAGAGACCCAGGAAGACTCTCGGTAGAAAGCCTGTCGATTGATACCGGAATCTGGCGAGCATCGTTCCATTCTATAGGCTGCAAGGAGTCCTGGCACTCGACTACAAAACACTTTGACTGGGTGAAATCAAGTTTAGCTTTCGGCTCCTTAAAGCGCATCGAAGCACAGGCATACAAGACAGTCTTATAGACAAGTTTTTCCTGCCCCGCTAGTGACCTGGTCAAGGGTATGAAGTAAGACCTTATCGTCGAGGGCAAAGTCACGGCTGTCGTCATTAATTCACCATCGTGAGTATCTTTCAGGGTCGGAGAAATACTCTTTTGCTGCCTCTGAAATACCGAGTTTCCCTCGCTCTTACCAGAAAGATTGATCACACCACCATTTGGTTCCTCTACTTCACTTGCTGAGCCTGGGCTATTATTAGCTTTCTCAGCGCATTGATTATTCTCAGCCAAAAGACTGGCAGTTTGAGAAATCACCTTGCCTGCCTCTTTTCGACGCGCCATCAAAGTTTTAATTTGAGCGCGGGCCAAGGGTCCAAAAAGATAAGAGAGCGTCCATCTCGATTCGAAAACCACAGGATGCTCTTCATGAATGTTGTTCAAAAGAAATAGCCGACTGCGCAGCCGGCCCAGAAGCTTTTGCAGATCCTGCCGATTAACAAGTTTCCCGCTCTCAGCTGCAGCCCCTTCCAGACCATCAAGCAAGCGCATTTTATCGCGCTCCGTTTGCAATCGACCGATAAACCAGGTTCCAGCATTAGCCAGACCTTTGTAGTCCAGGTCAACTGAATTTTGACTGGCCAGCAAGATGCCGACACCATATGCTCGCGCCTGCTTTAAAAGCGTTAAAAGTGGTGTCTTCGATGGCGGATTGGCAACTGGCGGAAAGTAGCCATATATTTCGTCCATGTACAAAATGGCACGCAAGCTGCTGCTCCCTGACTGAGTTCGCATCCAGGCCAGGAATTGATTCAGAAGCAAAGTGACGAAAAACATGCGCTCAGTATCGCTCAAGTGAGCGATGGAAAAAATCGAAACGCGTGGCTTGCCACAAGCTGTGTACAACAATTCTTGCACATTCAAGGGATCTCCTTTCAACCAGGCCTCGAATCCAGGCGCGGCAAGTAAATTGTTCAAAGACAGGGCAAGTTCATGGCGTTCTTCTTGAGGGAAAAAACTCTCCAGATCGAGAGCACCGACCCGTTTCATAGGCGGGTTTTGAATATCTTTAATCAGCTCCTGCAAATCGATCGAACGGTTATTGCGCCACGCTCGATCGACTATATTGGCAAGCAAAATATGCTCCCGGCTCTTCAATGGATCGGCATTAATTCCTAACAGGGTTAACAAACATGTGGCAACATTTCCCACTCTCTCCCTGAGGAGATCATCATCCTCGACAATTTCAGGAGGCGGTGCGGCAAGCGAGCCAAGGATTGAAACAGCCAAGCCGGCCGAGCTACCAGGCGTGTAAATGGCGAAATCAGCAGCATCTTTCAGCTTTTGAATTCTTTGACCGCTTAGTCCCCACTGCTTTAGCCCACCCCGCCAAAGCTCTGCCTTTTGCTCAGACAGTTGTTCGACTGATACCATAAGGCGTCTCGCCTCGTCTGCATTGACCCAAGGTTTGAAATCCTCTGGTTTCAAATCAGGGAACGTCAGCAACAAATTTCCCAGGTCTCCTTTTGGATCGATGGCAATGACTGGAATCAGATCTATAGCAGCCTCTTCAAGAAGATCTAGACACAAACCAGTCTTGCCGCTGCCAGTCATGCCAATACAAACACCGTGGGTCAACAAATCTTTGGATTGATACATAAGCAGTGCATTAGAAGCAGCACCGTCATCACCAATGCGGCCCAGGTAGAAGGCGCCAAGTCTTTCAAAGTCTTCTTGCATGCAGATCTCTTGATATCAGCGTGTCAGTATTTACACCAGTTCATTTTAAGCTATCTAAGGCATGGCTTAGACCAGCCAGGGCTAACAGCTCTAACCCGAAGCATCAACTGCCACCGTTTGGCTAGTATTTAACAATCAAAATCAGTTTTTCATTTTGCTCCTTTTTCCTGGACGGTCTTTGTTGTTACAGAAGCTGGCCGAATACTTCCGAAAATCGCAAAAGAGAGCGCACAGAATTACCGTACGCTCCTATCCTTGATATTGGAACCGACAGTCTAGCCGCTCTTTTTCTTGCTTTCGTTATTTGAAGCTTCCTGTTTCTGCATCAAATCAATGTCGATCGTTACTTTAACGTCGTCACCAACCAGAGCGCCACCATTGTCGAGAAGACCGTTAAAATTGACGCCGTAATCTCTACGATTGATTTTTGCCGTTGCCGTTGTACCAATGTGAACATTACCGTGTCCATCTTTGACAGCCGGAGAAAGTGGCTCGGCATGTAGAACAACTGGTTTGGTCACTCCATGCAACGTCAAATCTCCTATTATGTCAAAAGCATCTTGGCCTGGCACGACCCTGGTCGATTTGAATGTAATCGTCGGGTACTTAGCCGTATCCAGAAAATCAGGTGACTTCAAGTGCGCATCCCGCTTGGGTTGGCGGGTATCAACGCTGCTGGCGTCGATCGTGGCCTCAACCTTTGCCTGAGCCAAATGAGTGCCATCATATCTAACTTCACCGCTCACATTGCCGAAATCTCCACCGACGTTTGAGACCATCATATGCCTGACCGAAAAGTGAGCACTTGAATGGTGTGGATCAACAGTCCACGTCGAAGAATCGGCATACGCGGCCAGGGGCATCAGCGTAACTGAAGAAACCGCCAATGAAAAAAGAGAACGTTGCATTTAAATAGCCTCCCTGGCAAGTGTAGTCATAAGATACGAAATTGAATAAGGACTCCTCAATCTTGGTTTGGTAAACGCCGTGAAGTGGCCAGTATCTCTTCAGCCCCTTTGCCCAGCTTGCGCAGCAAGTTTTGCAAGAGAACAATCTCGTCTTTACCCAGCGCCGAAAAGGCCAGACTCATGTGCTCCTTATGCTCAGCGAATTTTTCCCGAATCAAGGTCTCGCCCTGCTCTGTTAACACCACTACCCGCACTCGCCGATCACCAGGATCATCGTGTCTTGCGACCAACCTTAAAGAGGCCAACCGGTCAATGGCAGCCGTTATCGAGCCACTGGCCAAAAACACCTTTTTCCCGATGGTATTCACAGGCAAGGGTCCCTTATGGAGAAGCAACTCGAGAACCGAAAAATCAGTGGGACATATATCCAGACATTCAATACTCCGGTCAGCGAAAGCCAAAAGAGCCCGGTAAGCCTTTGTCAAAATCAACCAGGTATGAACGCCCTGTATGAATTGCCCTTGGCAATCAGCCAACTGATTGTTCGTGTTGTCGCCCTCACCCTGGTTGCCTGCCGAATCTTGAGCGGCAGCCAGGCAATCAGAGCTATCCGGTTTAGCCAATGCCTCTAATCCCAGCCACCAACTTGAAGCCCTGCCATTTCGCTCGACACAAAGATACTCTATATCGAGATTCCTCACAAGCTTGTTAGAGGTCCGACCGTTCAAGATCCCTAACTTGCGTGCTGATTTAAATTCAAAGAAGGTAGCTGGATGGAATCCTCTCTTATTATGGGACGCCAATCCAAAAAGCAATCTACCGGTGCCAAGCCAGTATCTCTTTCCAGGCACAGTCTCTCCACGCTCAGCTTCTCTTGCAGGTCATCTGTAAGGCGCCTGACTTTTTCATGGTGATTGATCTGGCAATCTGAAAATTGCGAATTAACATAGACCGGCTTGGAAACGACAACTTTCACCGATGCCTGATCAACATAACGAATAACCGCAGAAACCACCGGAATATCGATACCCAGCGCCTTCGCTGTCAGAATTATGCGGGCTGCACCGCTTTTAAATGGATGGGTCTGGCCATCCCGGAAAATATTACCTTCAGGGAAAATTACCACTGGTTCACCCTTTGTTATTTGCTGCGCAACAAAATCGATCAAATCAAATCGGCTATTTGCCGGGAATGCTCCAACCGAGCGAAGAATCAGTCCCTGCAGCCCTTTCAACTCATTCGGTGAGACCATCCAGTTGCTAGCCCGCCTGATCGTTTCCATGAGAACTGGTCCATCCCAGCGTGAAGTGTGGTTGGCAATCAGCATAAAAGAGCCGTGACTGGGAATGTTTTCGTTCCCCTCAATGTTCAAGCGCTTAAAATGCCACCGGCTAACAACCTTGTTCAATAAATAGAAGAAACCAACTGTCAGTCTGCTCTTTCTATCAACAAATATCTTTTGCATACTCTCCCCTTCTATAATTCCAGGCACATCATCGATGTCACGAATTTAGACGATTGAGGGCTGAGAGCAGGCGTTAGCAAAACAGTTTATCGACTGTCCTGACAGGCAGATTCCTGACTTTAACCGGCTTTTGCTTAGAGAGGGCCAATTAGGGTAAAACTGAGTCAGGACTTCGAAGAGGCTCTTTTATGACAAAAACCAGCACTGCGACCGAACCGAAGGTGTCCCATAAGAAGAAAACGCCAAAAACATCGAAAAGCAAAAAATCGAATGCACTGGCGATATGTCCGATAAACGGTGCAGGCTGGTGTCCTTATCCATTCTCTGTGAAACAGCTTGAGCGTAAATTAAGAGCTAAATTAGCAGCCAAACAGAATGACGAATGAATTAACCTGGACGTTTCGGCTTCCAATCCAGAGAGCAAACACCATTGTGACATTTAGACGTCGACATCGATGCATCCTTGCGGGTCGATTTGAGAGTGTGGTCACGACGAGTCAAGTTGTCTGCGCTGACGCGTCGCAGATTATCAAAAGGTCCTGAGACCGTGGTTTCAGTTTCTTGTCGCTCGTACATGTGATACCTCCCCCTCAAGGGCTTGCTACGCTTAAATGATATGTACTTCATGCAAAGAAGTCAGCGGGGAAAATACGCTACCCGAGGGTGAGATTACGAAAAAGCTGAAAGGATGCTAATCAGTCTTTTCCCGACTGCTCTGAATTATGCAGGCGCTCGGCAGCCGCCACGATTGTTTTCACATCAGTGTCCAGGCTCCGGGCAAGGCGCAAAAGTACAGATACGGTTATATTTCTGCCGCCGTTTTCAATATCGCTTATGTAGCTGCGGTGAACATCTGAAGCATCAGCCAGTTCTCCTTGCGAGACATTCAAAGATGTTCGCCGTTTAGCTATCACTTTGCCCAATGCGCCCAGAGACATTGTTTTCATAAATCATCCCGCCAATGTTACCGCGGAAAATACGCCGCCAACAGGTAAAAGCCTCCTGGATCAATGTGGCAAATCATCGAGTTAGCCGAAGGCAGGCAGTATTCCTTATTTCAACGAAAGCGATTTATTCGCTAATTCCTCGGGTCGGACGCTTGTGTTGCTCGCTTTTTCACGCGCCTTCACATTCACTGTCGCCAGATATTTAGCAAGACATTTCAGCTCAGCATCATTTGCCGCAAGCGGTGGCATGATGCCTGCATAGGCATTGGCTGTCTGCGTTGGATCCTCGTCTTTGAGCATCTGCAAAAGTCTCGTAATCGCTTCCTCGTCTAACAAACCAAGAAGCTTTTTCATGCTCCGGTAACCTTTAATAGTATGGCAAGCCATGCATTGATAACGGAAAACAATTTCACCTCGCTCGGTATCCGAAGATGCTGACTGAGCAAGAGCGCTTGCCCATTTTCCTTTATTCAGGAATCCAGCATCAACCAGTTCCTTCACGTCAGACTTATGAATACCATTCGAGTAGATGTAGTTGTAAATCACATAAGGCTTGCGCAACATCTCCCGCATCCATTCTGTTGTTCCTGTAGCAGCGAGCCCGCAGATCATAAACAAAGTGGCGATTCGGAAAGTAAAGGCTTTCGGATTAAGATAAGGTCCAAAAAAGGCAAAGAGCAAAATGGTTCCTGACAGAATCAGGCTTAAATAAAGAGCGCGTGCAAGGATTGAGAAGTTCCCCAATCCTGAAGTTTGAATCCCTGTATAAATCGAACTGATTGCCGATTGTGGAATCTGGCTCAAGAACCAGATTGTCGCAAGCGGTCCCACGAGAAAAACAGGCAAAAGCCATGTGGCACAGTAGCGCACCATAGAGGCGCGAAACTTCGGCTCTTTAATGCGTGAACTAGTAACCAGAGCGTACATACCAGCAATGGCCAGCATGATCAGAAGGCGGATTGCCAGGGACGGCCAATAGGTTGGATTGAAAACACCATCCAGCCAGTTATGCGTCGTCAGCCATTTGCCTGGCGTGAGCATGAAAGTAAGAATACCGTTGATAATCACCAGCGTAAATATCGAAAACCACATGTAAAAACGCGCCAGAAGCAGGTGCTTCTCAGGCGAAATGCGATCCCATGTGTAGTAATAGGCAAACGCTGTGGCCAGCTCGGCAGCAAAAAACAAATACTCTTCCGCCCAGGCCAGCGTAAAGCTCTGAATAAGAGAGGCGATTCCGTCAGGAGTTACCAGGCTCACCGCAAACCAGATACCAACTCCTGTTACAGCCCCAGCAACTGTTGTGATCAAAACGAAAAAGCGCGAATGTTGCTTGAGAAAATCGTAGATGCGTTCATCCTTGCGTCGGTAAGCCAGCTCTTCTGACAGCGCCAGAAAGATGCCACCACCGACTGCAAAGTGAGAGATGAAGACGTGGATGATTGCGATTATACCGATCACCCACGTTCCGCCCAGGTACGGGACGATCCACAGCGGATAATTCATGATAGGGCACCCCAGATACTGAATACAACCAGTGCGACTAGAATAAATACACCAAAACCGGTGGCAAGGCGCGAGCGGGTCTTGGATATTCCGGTGTCAAACAATGGAACCAGGACGAATCCGAGCGCGACCAGGGCTATGATGATCAACCCGAACAGTTCACCTTCAATCGGACCCACCGTTGATGGTATCAGCTTGAGCAGTTGAAAAGGCGCCAGGAAATACCACTCGGGCCTTATCCCCACCGGTGCTGCGGCAAATGGATCAGCCTCTGGACCAAGTCCCCAGGGGAAAAACGTCGTCAGTCCGAAGAGTACATTGAGAGCAAGAATCCAGACAAGAATATCTTTCAAAAAGAAATCCGGGAAAAATTTGTCATAGGTTTTCTCTGCCTCAGGTAATTCCTTGAATGTTTTCGGTTCAGAAATGCCATGGACCTGGACAAGAAAGACATGTACACCAACGAGACCCATCACGAGGACGGGCAAGAGAGCGACATGGATGGCAAAGAATCGGGAGATAGTAGCTTGCGAGATATAGTCACCGCCTCTCAGCATATAAGCAACCACCGGGCCCAGTATCGGTCCTTTACCAGCAATATCAAGCCCTATTTTTGTCGCAAAAAAGGAAACATCATCCCAGGGCAAAAGGTAACCGGTGAAGCCAAAAGCCATACAGAGCCCGATCAACAAAAGACCAGTCCACCAGGTTATTTCACGCGGGGCCCGATAAGCCTTCATTAAGTAGGTACTGAACAAATGCACGAACAGGGCAAAGATCATCAAATTAGCGCCCCAGCTATGCAAAGAACGCACAAACCAGCCGAAATTGATGTGACTGTTGATATTCAAAATACTGGCATGGGCGGAGTGGATATCCGGCACGTAATAGACCATCAGTAATATGCCGGTAGCCACCTGAACGAACAAAAACATGCCGACGATTCCACCCAGGTAATACCAGACGGAATGCTTGTGCTGAGGCACCTTTTTCTTCTCGCCCAGATATTTTAATTCCGAAAGCGACAAGCGGCTTTCAAGAAACGCACTGACTTGACCGATGATGCTATTCGTTCTTTTTGATTGTGAAACCATTTGTAATTCCTGAATTTCGGTCAGCTGGAGACGATTATATTGCCATCAACCACCTGCACATTGAGCACCGTCAGGGGCTTTGGTGGAGGACCGGCTATATTCTTGCCAGTATCTGGAGCATATTGTCCGCCGTGACAGGCACAATAGATGCGATGAATGTCAGCTCTGTACTGGACCGTGCATCCGAGGTGCGTGCAGACGGCAGAAAAAGCATGCAACTGCCTATCATCAGTGTGAATGACAAGGGCCGGAGTCGAGCCAAACCGGAAATTCTTCCCGGTTCCTGCAGGCAGTTCCGCCAGCTTGCAGACTTGAATCGATTTGACCTTTGCTTTCTTAGCGTTCTCATCTAGCGGTGGAGTCAAATAGGACAAGATAGGTAATACGGTTACCCCGCCCCAACAAAGAGTAACGCCCGCAAACGCCGCCCGAATAAACTCGGTTCGACCGACACCGTCATCGGCCCCTAAATCATTATCTTTTTTACCGGAGCAACCGCCGCTACCGCCGCATGGATGTTCTTTTCCACAGCCTGTTTTTGGCGCCTCTGGTTCTGTTTTTGATTCTTCTGGCTCTTCGTTCATTCGCGTTTACTCTCTCAGGAAGATGGAGCTGTTTCTGCGGCACTCGGGTGGAATCCTGACCAGACAAGCCGGCACAGCCAAACGAGATAAATAATCAAAGCCACGGCAGAAACAAGGAAAATTGCCAACAGATCCCACTGCGTATTGACTACAACCAGGTCTGGCTGGACATGCGGAGCGAGATAAAAGAGCCGCAGTTGGTGTCGAACAACGATCATAGTAAGGATTAAAACGGCATTGCCAACCAGAGCGACAAGAAATGCCGGCTTGCTTGCGTTCATCGACGAAATAGCTGTAGCCAGGATGGTTATCAGAGCAAGCGTCATTGAAGCAACAAAGAGTCCCGTTGCCAGATGATCGCCTCCCAAAATGAGGGACACAAAAGCCGGCGGCAGCATTTTCAAGAACCACAGCCCAACAGGAATTTGAATAATTGTGGCAGCAAAGAAAATTCTCGACCCGAGCTTAATCAACCACTCACCAAATGGCGGCTCCTTTTTCCTCAGATAGAGCCCAAAACAACCTAAAGTCATCGCAGCAACCGCAACCGAGGCATTAAAAAAGTGGAGATAGCGAGGCAGAAGTTGCCCTTCCGATAAGTTCAGATTCAATCCACGCGGGCTTGCTTTGTACATAGCAAGCCATTTTTCCGGCGTTAACATCAAAGTCATGTTGTTTGTAAACATGAAGCCTATAAGAGCAAAACCTATGCTCATCACAAGAAGTAGAAGAGATGCCCTGACGGCAGTCTTCTCGTTGTAATCAACGTTCAGCAATCTGTAAATAACAATATACGAGATGTAGTAAGAGATCAGGATCAAAAGCAAAACTGCCAGCCAGGGCACTGCAATTAAAATGGATGAGGTGTAAAAAGCAGGCCCGTAAAGCAGTTGAAGAAACAAGAGGGGCACAATGCCTTGAGTGATAGCAAATGATATGAACAGTGGCAAAGAAATTGCAAACGCTTTTGCCGCTCGGAAAGCATATGTGGTCTTATCGCGACGACCAACGAAAAACAAAATAGCACATAGAAAACCGCCACCCAGAATCACATTCATAGGCAGCGCGTGCAAATAGAAGCCAAGCACCAGTAGAAGCTGCATCAGCCAGACTGGCACGGGAAACGGTAGTGGCTGATAGCTCGGTATTAAATGAGAGAGTTCCATGTTTCGGTATTTCCGCTAAGGTGCTCCTGACAGATCGGCTGCACGGGAAAACAGTAGCAAGATTACGCGAGTCATCAATCAATCTTCAGGACGAATCAAAAACTTAATCTAAGTCGTAGCCAATTAACCAGCCCTATCGCTTGGCCAGCTTGTAAACAGAAAAGCAGAGAAGTGCCGCACAAAAACTTTCAATCAAAGAGTAAACTCAAGTGAATTGGATTATCAGACAGGACCAAACCACAGACTCCACTTTACATAACTCAATCAAATTTCGCACCGGCCGCCTCCGACCAATTACCTGGTCAAGCAGTTTTTCTCATCGCCCACGACATCAACGCTGTCGAACGCACCTCAGGCTCAAGCCGAAGGCGGCTTTAGGTGGGCAATCCAACCCACCTCAGGACGCTGGTTGTCACCCCCTGGAAGAGCAGACCGCCTGTATCCAATTGAATAACCTGGTACGCGCAGGCAAAGGCGTTTGCCAGGCACCATTAACCGAAAACTAGAAATATCTCCGATATCTCCGCACTCTCAATCCGTCATCCGCACTGGAAAAATGTCACCATTTTTCTTATACTCAAGCGAATCGATCGCAATACTTCGAACCTCAGGTCTTTTCTTGGATGCACTTCTTCCATTCCAGCGATGATAGACAATGTAACACTTTCCAGTACTTTGATCCTTCAGAAAGGCATGGTGTCCAGGACCAAAATGTTGGCGATCTGTCGTTAAGATCTTGCCCTTGTAGGTCCAGGGTCCTGTCGGACCAGGCGCAGTTGAATAACAGACACAATAGCTATCGTCTCTCCAACAACCATGACTGTAGGATAAATAGTAAATGCCATTTCGAACATGCATGAAAGCACCTTCAGTAAAGTTGTAAGGAGTGTCCACCATTATTTGCTTACTGATGGTCAAAAGATCATCGTTCAATTCGTAAACATGGAGCTGGCAGCCAGCACTACCACCGCAATACAAATAAGTGTGCCCAGATCGCGTGTCAGAAAATACCATTGGATCAATTGCTTCAAAAGGTCCTCCACCTGTGATCAGGGGCTTCCCACTATCGACAAAAACCCCATCAGGGGTGCTTGCTACAGCAACTCCAATGCGGCTCGGCGTAGGGTTCTGTCGCCCCACTGAAAAATACAAATAATACTTTCCGCGCCTTTTGATAATTCCTGGCGCCCACAGCGAGTGCCTGGTTACGCCATCCAACGAAACCCAGAGCACATCCTTCAATCGCAAAATTGGACCGTGTCTGGTCCACCTTTTCAGGTCATCTGACGAATAAGAAAATAAGAACTTGCCTGCATATTTCCCAACGTTGGTCGGGAATATCCAGAACTGGTTTTCAGCTATCAAGACATCCGGATCAGCACCGTCAAACAAGGTGCTGGCGCCTGCGGCTGTCACTGAATAGAAAAAAGAGACAAGAAAAACAATTGCCGTTAGCAAATTTAGCCTGGGTGAAGGCGGCTCAGCAAACACATTCTCCTGTCCTGTTCCTGTCCTGATCCTCACGGTGGTTGACTGAATAGTCACTGTTATTTGTCCAACCTTCTTTCTCAAAGGTACCGCACATAGCCATAAAAATCTTTACTCAAAAGGCTGACCAGGTAGTGCAATTTGCCAAACCAAAAGATACCATCAAGATAACCATGAGTTATCCTCTATTCTTTATCTCCTCTCTAGCACTTACAGGATTGCCCATGCTTGCCATGAAGCTACTTGTTCACCGGCGTGAACAAATATCGTGCAACAACGACTGGCGTTCTTGCAAAGGCAACGAGAGCGACCTTGGCAATAAACTGAGCGATGAAGTATTGAAGCCACAGCATACCACTGCCGGCAAAAGGTCAAACCGAGCGAACAATGAAAGACTTTGATGTCCTGGTAATAGGCGCCGGTGCTGCGGGGATGTTTTGTGCAGCCCAGTCCTCGCAACGCGGTCGCCGGGTCGCCCTGCTCGACCACTCGACTAGAATCGGCAGGAAGATTCTTATTTCGGGCGGCGGACGTTGCAATTTTACCAATCTTGGCACCGAGCCCTCGTCATTTGTCTCGAATAATCCCCACTTCTGTAAATCAGCCTTAAAAAGATTCACCCCTGATGACTTTATCCAATTGGTGAAAAAGCACCACATTGCCTTTCACGAAAAAAAACTGGGACAGCTTTTTTGCGACGGCTCTGCTCAACATATAGTGGATCTTTTATTAACAGAATGCCAAAAAGGCTCGGCAAAATTCTTCCTGGGCTGCACGATCATATCAGTGGAAAAGAAGGACAGGTTTGTAATCCACACCACCTCCGGTGCTTTCCAAGCCGAATCGCTGGTGATCGCTACCGGTGGTCTCAGTATTCCACAAATTGGAGCTACCGGGCTTGGTTATGACGTAGCACGAACGTTCAAACTGAAGGTTGTGGCAACAGCACCGGCATTAGATGGCTTTGTTCTCAATAACCGGGACTTGCGCTGTTTCTCTGATCTTTCCGGTGTTTCAATCGATTCAATCTTAAGCTGCAACAATGCTTCCTTCCGAGAGAACATCCTTTTCACCCACACTGGCCTCTCCGGTCCAGCAAGCCTACAAGGTTCGCTCCATTGGAGAAGTGGATGCCCGTTAGAGATCAATCTCCTGCCCGACATAAATGCTCTTGACTGGCTCAAGAAGTTGAAGGCTCAAGGAACAAAGCTGGATCTCAAAAATCTGCTCGCCGAGAAGTTGCCCAGGCGTTTTGCCGAAAAATTTTGCGAACTACAAAATGCTGAGACAAAAATAGCGTCTCTATCAGACAAAGATTTGGAACAACTGGCAAATTCACTTGCTTGCTGGCGGATTATCCCGACAAGAACTGTCGGTTATCAAAAGGCAGAAGTCACCAGGGGTGGTGTGGATACAGACGAATTATCATCGAAGACTATGGAAGCCAAATCCGTAAAAGGACTTTTTTTCATAGGCGAGGTTGTCGATGTAACTGGACAGCTAGGAGGTTACAACTTTCAGTGGGCATGGGCTTCAGCGTTCGCAGCTGGTCAAGCTGTCTAAAAGCCGAGTTGGAATCACCCACCGAATCTCAAGAAAGCCTGGCATAGCACGCATAAAAAGGACGTTTGTCATGGTCAATATACTAAAGTCCTGGATTGGACTGGTATCCGAGCTGGACTTAAATCAAAGCCTCACTAAAGGCATTAAACAGACTTAGATCATCTCCAGACTCAAACTATGAACGGGGCTGATTGCCAGCGCCTGATCTGATTCAGCTGCCAGGTCACTCTTCAAAGCTCACCAAACAGAAGGCAAATAGAAGGCGTTCCCTGGCTTTTAGCCGGAAAACGCCCTCCATCAGCAAAAGCGGTAAACCCGCTAAATTTACTTGGTTGCTGGTGTGGTCGAAGCAGCAGGAGCAGCAGCAGGAGCGGCAGCTTTCTTCTTCGCAGCATGATGACGATGCTTGGTGGCTTTCTTAGGAGCAGCAGCTGGTGCAGCAGCTGGTGCAGTGGTTGTAGCATCTTCAGCAAAAGCGACGCTTCCGGCGCCGACAATGCTCAGTGCTAATACTAAAGAAGCAAAGTTTTTCATTTGGACAACTCCCTTTGACTTGAATACCGAAATTATCAATATCCTACAAAATCCAGCGGTCGAGTAGATCGAATTTGATTATCTTCGAAAATTGAAAATCCAGTGCACCTGCGGTTCTTACTTCGCACTCGCAGATATTTTACGGCATTCTTACACCACCGAGCAGGATTCACAAATCTTGCACAATTCATAGCTTCGATTTTTCAAAGTCCAGTTCACGTCCATCACGAGCCAAATTTCAGCTCCTGGATAAGTCCTGAATTCGATCAAACAAGCGGATACGGGGATGGACTTATCTGTTATGAGTTACCAGTTAATAGTTCCTAGAAACAAAATTGTTTCTTTGTCCCCCTTAATGACCAAAATTGAACGACCACAACTTGCATCCAGGCTAAGGCTCAAGCAGGTCAATATCCCTACAGAATCACAGATGACACCCACTTAATCCATTAAGTATGTTGGCCAAGATTTCCAAGAAACGGATGCCATGCCGTTTTCTATGATATTGTCAACAACTGTCGAAGCGATGCGCTCAGGGGTTTTTATAATTATGGAAGTTTCTCGCAGGCTCAAATCCATTCCACCGTATGTATTTGCTGAAATAGACAAAAAACGGCAGGCAGCGGTGGCTCGAGGTGTAGACGTTATCAACCTGGGCATCGGCGATCCGGATCAGCCCACACCAGCTCACATCGTAGAAGCGATGAGAGAGGCTGTTTTAAACCCGGTCAATCACCATTACCCACCTTTCGGCGGCACAAAGGAATATAAGGCAGCTGCTGCAGACTGGTGCCATAAGCGCTTCGGATTTACCGTCAATCCAGACACCGAAGTAACATCTTTGATTGGCGGAAAAGAGGGCTTGCACAACACAATCATGTCATTCATCGACGCAGGCGATGTAAACCTTATTCCCGACCCGGGTTACCCGGTCTACAAAACATCCACTATTCTGGCAGGCGGAGAACCATACTTTCTCCCCTTGACCCATGAAAACGACTATCTACCTGACTTAGAAGCGATTCCATCGGACGTGCTGCAAAAGTCAAAGCTTCTTATACTCAATTATCCAAACAACCCGACTGCCGGTGTCGCTGACTTAGGATTTTTCGAAAAGGCAGTCTCATTTGCCAGGAAACACCAGATCCTCTTTTGTCATGATCTGTCCTACTCGGAGATGACCTTTGACGGTTGCAAAGCACCAAGTGCTTTAGAAATCCCGGGAGCCAAGGATGTCACGATGGAGCTGCACACACTCTCCAAGGCTTACAACATGACTGGTTGGAGAATCGGGTTCGCCATAGGCAACGCTCAGGCTGTGAAAGCGCTGGCACAGCTAAAGTCAAACGTTGACACCGACATATTCAGAGCAATCCAGGTAGCTGCGATTGCAGCCTTCAAAGGCCCACGCGATCACATTGAATTCTGCAACAAGCTTTACATCGAACGGCGTGACTTAGCAGTAAAGAGATTACGCGAGCTAGGCTGGGAGGTGGAGCCGAACAAAGCGACATTCTACATGTGGCTGAAAACACCTAAGGGCATATCATCTGCCGAATTCGCTACTGAAATGTTAGATCGTGCCGGCATAGTGGTGCCACCTGGAACAGCCTATGGACCGGCAGGCGAAGGATATGTCCGACTTTCACTGTGCGCCACAGCCGAACGCCTAAACGAAGCATTCGACCGGATGGCGAAACATGCCATTACTTTCGATATGGGCAAAGCCAGGGCTTAGCAGCTGTTTCAGAAGTCTCAGACAACAGTGGCCCCATTAGCCATTGTTGTCGCCGGAACGGCAAGAAACAACTCCGGCAAGCCTGTTGCTTGCACGAATGGATAAAGGTTCATGGCATTTGTGAAAACGAAGCTTTGCATTCCTAATTCTCGTGCTGCATCCACATTAATCTGACGGTCGTCCAAAAAAAGCACGTTGGCTGGCTGCACGCTGAGACACTCAAGCGTGTGCTGATATATTTTTGCATCAGGCTTGAGCGAACTCAGCTCGCAAGAAAACGAATACTGATCAAAAACAGGCAACCACTCTACAGTGTGAAGATGTTGCCGAATATCTGAAGGCATATTGGAGACTACCGCAGTAACAATCCCGCTCTCTCTCAGCCTGCCAGCCCAGCCGGCAATTAACTCATTGGGACGGCTCCAACCAATATTATCTAAGTCGATCAGTCGATTAATCTGCTTATTCGAAACCGACACTCCACAGCGCTTTGCTATCTTGCTCCAGTAGTCCTCACCTGTGAGAGCTCCCAAATCGAACTGATCGCGAAAATGCCAATAAGCCTCAACGAAGGTCGGATTATCAGCTCTCAAGCAAAAGGACATCTCTTCCAGATCGGAAGGCAGTTGCGGCATACAAAGTACGTTGCCATAATCAAAAAATACGGCTTTTATTTCTAGCGTCATATTGAAACCTACGATACTCCTCACCTACCAATATTATAAAGATTATGCCAGGTGCAAGCATGCGGGGAAAACATGTTTTTTCCAAACCACCTCGGACACATGCAAGAGGAAAGAAACATTACTGATGGCACCGGCTGTTGGTCCAGTCTCAACGTCCTCTGGAAGAAACTTCTGAAGATCTATGAGTTCTTGAAACTGCTTAGCAACAGCCAGACTATATTGCACTCCATGAAGAGCTGCGATTGGGCCTATCGCTTTCCGCACGACTGTAATACGGCAGCCCGGTCTCTTTTCCAGAAATACAGTCAGGGCCCCCTCATCAAAGTCAACACTGTTCAAAACATCCACCAACACTACCCCTGGTGCTACCTCATTTGCGGTATTAGCCAGAGCTTCAGCCACCTTCAATCCTTTATCGTAAGCGCCTGCCGATAACAGAAGCTTTGCGCGAGCCTCTGCATTTCCCTGGACGGCAAGAACCCACTGAGAAAATAGTACTTGCTTGAATTTGTCTCTGCTCTCCGGATTTCTTGGGTCAATTTTTGGCAGGGTGGCAATTCCTTTGGCCAATAGCGATGCCAGAGGCGTGCCTGTCAGGTGAAGAGCCGGTTCGCCGTCCAGTTTGGCAGCATCTTCATCGAGCTCTGGATAAGAGATTCCAGCCGCCTTAGTCGCCGCTGTTAGCCCGTCGGCATCAGGATCGGCAATTATTGCTATGGCATCCCGAAACTCACCGACCTCCACCAAAGTGCTGCAAGCAGGATGCGCCGCGCGGGTGGTAATCAAACAATCCTCACCAAGACAACGTTCAAGCTCTCGACCCGCCTGGTGTCTTTTTCTCTCGCTTTCGGTAGTGGCGACATGGTCCAGACCGTGGTGATCGCGAAAAACAACCCGGTAACCGCTGGACTTTAGCTCCCTGACAGCGGCGACCGTAGGACTGGTGGCAGGCGTATCAATAAAGAGTACAACACCAGCTATGTCATGTTCACAAGTTCTGCCCGCATGAACAAAGTCCAACATCGTATCGGTGTCATCAGCGGTATAACCCCTGATGAAAAGAGTTGGCACGTTATTAATCTTGAACGAGATCATGACTCACACGGACCTTCTGGAGGAAGCAAAATATTAACCAGATGCCACTATTTAAGCATCATACGACCCCAGTCAGTGCAACCTAACACAACAGTCCCTGAAACGGGCATAAGTTCTTAAATCTATTAGTTTTGCCACGGCAATTAAGTGCAAACATCTCACAACATTGAGACCCTAGACTCAGCAAGTCCACGAAACCCCGGTCGAAACTTCACCAGACTGCCATTATTCCTAACGAGCCAGGGGAAAATAGACTCAAATTATCCCTGAAAACTAGGCTGGATTAGTAATGGCAGAGGAGCTAAGATTAATTGCCTGATCGCCATGAGTAGCTCTTCATTTGAAGGGCTTGCATCCAGAGGGGCTACAAACCAGAAATCAGCGATTGCATAGAACATGAAAAAACTTCAAAAATTGCCCGTCTCCGAACTCAGAATTGCGCAAGGCAAAGTAGTTTTTAGAGTCGGTAATCAGAAAGACATCGACAAAATGGAAGATTTTTGGTTCGCCTCGGATATTCCAGACGATGAACCGCTGGATAAGAATCAAGAAATTATCGAAACGTCCAAGAGATACTGGAGTTCGCTTTTGCAAGACGGAGAGATTTTGCTCCTTGGAAAAATTGACGAACAACTGGTAGGACGAGTGTTCATCAATCTTACGGAGCGCCAGAAAGAAAGAAGTGCAATAGAAGTGGACCGCCCGACAGGCATTATTGAACGCCTGAAAGTTTCTATCGAACACCAGGGTATCGGCCGAGCATTGATTGAAAACGCAGAACATATAATTTGGCAAGCAGGCTTGAGTGCAGCAGAGATCGGAGTTCATCAGTCGAACTTGAGAGCCCTTAATATCTATCTATCATTGGGTTACACACAGCTGGTCTCTGAACACGAAGAGCGATCCACATCCTTCGAGGGATTCCTGACGTTCCGCTACCAGAGACCTACTGCTGTATTATTCAAATTTTTGCTTTAAGCTCGGCAGCAACACCATCAGACGTATTCTGCGGAGCCGGTTTGAAGGGCAGTCCAAACAATCATCAAAGTCGATCAGTTAAGCTCTCAAACTCCGGCTGTTTTTAGAACGCCCGGCTCAGACAACAATTCCAGACCATTGCCACGACTGCCAATGAAAAAAAGATAGGGCACCACCTACAGTGCACGATCCGATGGCAGGCTCTCCGGCATCGAAAACAGCAGTTAATAAAAAAAACAATAAAATGAACGTTTCTTCATGTAACCTCGACGCGCGTGATAAACCGAGATAATGGGGAAGAGCTTTAATATCGTTAATCATTCTTCCAACAGCCAGATAGAGCGGAGGCTTTCTGTAATGCAATTGAGGGCTATAAACGCATCTTCAATCAATCGCAAGCTTCTCAGTAGCAAACTAATCGACAGCATCTTTTCCGCAATAATAGTCACTCTGGTCAGCGCTTGCCCCGGCCAGGCTCAGGACCTGCCCACCAATTCGGTGACTATCAACAAACATATCAATAAAGCTGCCGAGTACTATGAAAAGGGAGACTTTGCCAGAGCTAAAGAAGAGTTTCGAGCCGTAATTAGTTATACTACTCGTTCAATAGAGCCCTATGAAGGCCTGCTCCACTGCTCTGAAAAAACCAAAGACTGGCCGCAGGTGTCCTTTGCCGCTGAAAAGATCGCCGCTCTTTGCCCCGAGCGAAAAAACTTCTATGAGTATGATTTCGGCACTGCTTTGTTCAACATGAACAGATACGATGAAGCTGTGCCCCATTTACAACGGGCCCTTGTTTCGGCTGATATTTCGGTGCCTGAGTTCAAACCGGTCAAGGTCAGCACAGCACTCAACGAGGCCACAAACCCAAATATTTTGACCGGAGAGTTTACTCAAAGCACCCGTTTAAGCGACAATCCATCAACAGCTCGGCTGGTTTTGGCAGACAGTAATCACGTGGTGACCTCCGAATCATCAGTCGATTTCCTACGGCTGGAAAACTTCGAGAATGCTATTCGGTCAGAGTTTATTTGTATCGCAGAATATCAAGGCTATGACAAAAGTGACGACATCCGCTTTAATTCAGCAGTTGCAACCCACTGGCAAATAAAAAAAATCTTGAAAGGCCCGCCGTTGAATAAATCATTGCCTTTGCGGTACGACTTCCATACTCCAAACGTTAAACATGCACCTGTTGGTTGGCACTTCGACGAATCACTACTGCCCAAAAAAGGCAGCCAGTGGATTTTGTTTATTGAATACGCATATCCAGAAGGGACCAAGCAGCTCTTTACCACCTATGATGGCTCCTACGGCAGACAACCTGCCACCGAAGACAACCTGAATGAACTCGATCGCCTTCTCGAAGATCACAAAATGAAAATTGAAGGACTTTAGATCGACAAATGCTGACAATTAAAACAGCAAACCACTGATTATTAAAACAGCAAACCCGCAATCTGCACAGTAATCGAACTATGCTCAGTAATTGGAGTACTTGCCTGTTTCGCGCCAGTCACGAATCCCTTTGACATTGCAAAAAGCATTGTTTGCATCGCCCGAAGGGTATCTGTTTACCGCATATCTAATGCCTGCAATGAGGTTTGAAAGGGGATCGTCAATGTTAGTGTTGTAGCCTTCTAAAGCCCAACGCTGGAATACCTCAGGAATTGTTTGCATGAGACCCTGTGATGGATGCCCTTCACGGGCGTTGGAATCTTCTAAATTGATAGAGTTCGGGTTCCAACTACTTTCGTGCTCGACAATGCAGTTGACCATCTCTTCGTTCTCCTCCGAAAGAGGCAAGCCTGCCAGCTTCAAGGCTTCATCGATGAGGGCTTTACGTGTCCCCATGGGCATGTAATTTTTGAAGTTTGTCTCCCCAGGAACGTGACCCTCTCGGGCGCGTCGATCATAATGCCCGGATGAGCCACCGCCTCCACCAACGCTGTCATGCCAGCCGTTATAATGCATGTGCCGGTAAGCTCGAGCTTCTCCTCGAGACTCATGCGGAGCGTCTTCACTTTTACTAACGATAGCTGCATGTTTCGGGTTAGAACTGTCAGCTACCGCGTCAAAACCAGAACCATCGGCAACAATATGCATGTGCGGCAAATAGCCGTCCTTCTGAAGGTTTTTGTTGATAGTATCAAGGTCGTGCTGAAAATGTTCAGCATCTTCTTTGTTTCGGAGTTTACCCAGTTCTTTGAAAACCGGAGCAAAGTCGGGGGTGTATCTATGATGATGCTTCACCGCGTCATTTTGCTGGTGTTTCAGCTCGTTCTCAATGTGGTGAGTGGCAATATTTTCCGGGGTTTCAACCTGATGCGGTGTTTCATGTCTGCTCATTCTACCGAATCCCCTTGCTTTTCCCTGAAAACAGGCTCGGCAGATTTGCCTCACCCGGAGCTTCAAAGACCGATATAGCCTTTTCCACGAGAATGTCATTATTATGAAGCTTAGATCATCACAAATCTATGTCCAATTCACGCATAGGCTTCGTAAGATTCCCACTAGCTTCAAGTCATTTGACAATTTAGCTCTTAACCGCTGGCAATTCTGCGGAAATCAAGCCTCGAACCGGCGAACCTGCCGCCGGAGGTCCTGGTTGGGGGGTCGGAACTCAGGAGGTCGAAGGTCCGGATCGAAGCTCAAAGGTCAGGAGGTTGAAGCTCGGGAGGATTACCGCTCAACTAAATCATAAGCGCTCAATCGTCTTCTTCGAAATTCAAATTTCGAGGTTCTGATCTTTTTTCCTTGTCCACCATACAGGGGCAGTCGGTCACTGGGGTGTCCTGGTCAACCTCATCAAATTGCACATCATCTACCCAGAGCATTCCTGAACCTGACAACATAACGCCAAAGCATATATTAGTGCTACCAATTGGAATATCCAGAACAATCTCGTATTTTTTCCAATCAATTGTGCCCGATATCCTGCGGTTACACATGTTATCGAAAGCAAGCATTTTGCCTCGCCCTTCGCCATCCACTCGCACCCAGGCAGCTGCCCAATCTCGAACACTGTCGGTCTTAATCCACAAACTCATCCTCAGCCTTTTGCCTAGATGTTTTTGAGTAGCAAAACATTGCATCAATGTGCCAAAGCCCTGAGGCTCATCGACCGCCGGTTGCACAAAAGCGCAGCGGCTACCGCTGTGGGCAATATTGCTGTCTATTCCGGCTTCGTAATGTGTAGGCTCTGAACCAGCCATATACCAGCCACGTGGAATTTTAGGTCGAGTCAGTTGATCTGGTTTTGCGGACATACGTTATCTCACCGGAACTGCAGGCAGTGTCTATCTTACGCCAAAGCCCTCCCGGTAATCGACTTCTGGAACTCATTCACAAGAATTCTTTAATTACGACTGCCGTGAACCAAAACAAATTGAAATCCTTAACCAGCGAGATATAGCTAATAGCTAATCTCATTTCAGCAACAGACAGCCTTAATAACTTTCACGAACCTTCTCATAATCGTTCTTGACCCAACTGAACCCGGGTCTTATATGGGTTGATGCCACATAGTCGGCTTCAAAGGTCACCTGAGTGCGCTGAGATCGTGCAGGAAACGTCAACCCCGGATTTCGATTTAAGCTCATTACCGAAGCCATTAGGTCTCTGTCAAAAGCCTCATTGCCACTAGAGCGCACCATTACTGGTACCAACTGCCTGTTGTTGTAAACGATAATCCTCAGCGTAGCCGAACCAGGACGATTGGCCACTTCGCTCCATCGCTCATATATGGCCTGAGACAGTTGATGATGCCACCGCTCCCAGGCCAGAACAAGCTCATGATCTCCGCGCTCTGCACCAAGATCGAATCTTGAGTTCGGCATGTCGTCAAACTGGGCCGGTTGAACCAGTCCCAACCGTCCTGCACTATCGGTAACCGCTCCTCTTAGAGGGGCGCTAAAGCCGGAGGTGTCCACAAGTCCATTAAGCGTTCTGCCACTGCCGAATGCCGGCGTCGGCCGACCAAGGCGAAAAGGAGAAACAAAATTGTTCGGTATCGTACCTCCAACCACACCACCAGGTCTGGCCAACCGAGTTCCGTCATCTTCCTTTTGTACCTCACCCTGCAACACATCAGCTTCCACGGAGAGGTTGAAAAGGGAACAACAAGCAAGCAAAAAGCCCACTGCGAACTTAGAAGATACGGTCGGGGATTGTATCAGCGCTGATTTCAACATGGATTCCAGAACCTGACCATTCAAAAGCTGTTTGCCCTTGCGCTTTGGTTTTTCTGAATTCATGGACGTTTGAAAATTCAATTTGTGTCGCCAGTCTACCTGCCGCCACTCAGCAAGCCTAGCGCTCCACCAAGCAGAGCACCACTCATCATCGACCGCCCCATATGATGAGAGCTTGCACCAAACATTGCTCCAAAGGCCAGACCGGCACCGACTCCCAATGCCACTCTCGTCAGCCGGGTTTTCGTTCCGTAGCCAGAACCAGTACCATAATAGAAACCACTACCAGACACGCCGCCACGGTGAGCACCTGAGCCTGGCAAGGTTGACTCACCTTGCGATGTAAATGGTGTCAATTGTCCAGTTGCTTGGCCAGTCGCAAAATTGTCGGCTGATTGCCAGCCAACCGGGGATCCACTTGATTGATCACTATAAGCAGTATATGGCACCTTTTGAAAGGGTCGACCAGACCTGTCATCAGGCGATTGATAACCGCTCCCGGCAAGACCAGGGGCTGGAGCACCGGCTTGGAAACCCTGACTTCGACTGTTCAGCTGATACATTGCCGTTTGGTACAAGCGGTTGTTAGGATCAATCGCCAACGCTCTATTCAAAGCCATGCGCGAATTTTGTAAATCGCCTCTGCCTTTGTAGGCTTGCGCCAGGGCATATTGAACATCTGGATCGTTGGGTGCTTGAGCCTCGACCATGCGCAAATTGGCTATCGCTCGGTCAAAATTGCCAGCCTTGTAAGCCGCTTGCGCATCTGCTGCAATTTGCTTGAGACTTTCCCTGGATTGCTGGACTGAAGATAGTTCCGCAGCCTCTTGCTGTTGCGATCTGGCTCGCTCCTCGACCACAATCTTTTGAGCGATTTTTGATTGCACTGCGCTAACGGCATTGCTGAGCTCAAGATCACTGGGGTTAATCCGGGAGGCGCTCTGATAATAATTCAACGCTGTTTGCAGGTCACCACGAGTTTCAGCAATTACACCAAGATTAAAGTAAGCATCCACCGACCGAATGTTCAAAGTCAACACATGCTTGAAAGCATTCTCGGCTTCTGCTGTACGTCCCTGCGAATACAAGGTTGTTGCCTGCTGCAGAGCTTTTTTGCTGGCCTCATCCATCGTTTCGGTCAAATATCCTGAGCCGCCAGCCGATCCACCTGCCGATGGTGCAAAATCTTTATTAGAATTTCCCGAGCTGAAGTCGAACTTGGGTGCTAGAGGGGGCAACAGAAAATCTGATTTGCTCCCAGCCAGCGCTTTGCCAATCGACCCCAATCGCGTATTTGTCGATCCCGATTTAGCAGAGCCAAACAAATTTCTTTCTAAAGCATCCAAACGACTCTCAATCTCACCACCTGCATGTGGCTGCCCAAATAAAATTTTCTCATAAGAAGCCAGCTGACTCTCTTCTGATTGAACAGAAGAAGTCGGCGACACGCAGAAAGCTGGACTTCCTGTCGCGCAGAGGAGTGCAATCTGCGAAAGGCAAAGCGTCACCGACAATTTTCTTGGCATGCTTTTCATCGCACTAACTTCTTTGCACTATGTCCCATAACGCCCTTTTCTGATGGGAAGCGCCGCCTCTATGACTATAATTTCTGGACGTCGCCCACAACCCGGTGTTCCTTCCACCGCCTCTGCCAGCCGCCAGAACATCGCCGCAGACTAACTCTCTTAGATTATACGATTTATACGTGTATCATTTGTGAAAGAGTCATCCTCCTTCATCTGCGCCAACTCTTAGTAGCACTAAGATTGACTGGTTGAGTCAAGCCTGCTGGTTGCAGCGACGATTAAACCTTTTGCCGGCTCACCAGGTTGGACTAGGACCGAGACCCCGGCTAAAGTCTCAGCTTTCGGAGCGAACGGAAAATCAATTGTTACAGCAGTTCCAAGGCCTTTAGGTCCGTCGCCCAGGCATACCTCAGCGCCATGAATCTTGGCAATCTCGCGGACTATCGCCAGCCCTAAACCACTGCCGGCAACGCCACGGTCGGTAATACGATAAAATCGCTCAAAAACTTTTTCGCGCTCATCCTCAGAGATGCCTGGGCCGTTATCTTCAACTATTATTATGCTGCGCTGTTGTTCATCCCCGTCCACGTTCTTGAGCGTGCGCACAGTAACATGACCGCCCTCCTGCGTATAAAGTATTGCATTCTCAATAAGATTAGAGAGGAGTTCGTACAGACTTGCTTGATCGCCCCTGACCATCACAGGTACCTTAGACTCCTCAAAGCCTAAATCGATGTTCTTTACTAGCGCTTGAGTCACTAGCTCTCTAGTGACGCTCTTCGCCAGAATATTTAAGTCCAGCCTTTGCCAGAGTTCAGGATCGACCGCTCCCGGTTCAGCTCTGGCCAAGGCCAGTAGCTGGTTAGCCAGCCTTGCTGCTCGGTCAGCACCAATGTGAATCAAGTTCAAAGCATGGCGAATCTCCTCCGGTTTGCTCTGTCTTAAAGCCAACTCAGATTGCATTTTCAACCCGGCAATCGGAGTGCGTAACTGATGCGCAGCATTGGCCACAAACCGACGTTGAGCCTGCATATCTTCTCGCAAGAGGTCGAGCAGCCCATTAATTGCTTTTACCAGTGGACGCACTTCGCGAGGCGTGTTCGCAACTGAGATTGGCCGCAAGTCCAGAGGCGAACGTGAAGCAACAGCATCCCGCACTGTTGCGAGAGGTCTAAGCCCTCTCGTCACTCCAAACCAGAGAACCAATCCTGAAATCACGACCATAGCCAACTGCGGCAATATGACATTGACCATGATTTGCTCGCCAATCTGTTCCCGTCCATGCAAAGTTTCCGCAACCTGAATATAGACAAACTTATCTCGCTGCCCGGGAACAGGATATTTGACCAGTGCGATTCGCACATCCTCACCATTTATGGTGCCATCACGATAATCAGCTGACGACAAATCATCGCTAGGACCAACCTTGGGCAATGACAGTACAGCATCTCCGGAGAGAACATGACACTTCTCATCCAGCACTTGATAAAAGACACGATCCTTTGGGTCATCCTTCAAGATCGCCAGGGCGGCAGGTGGAAGATCGACAACAACTAACCCCTGCTTGAGCTGCACACAATTAGCTATCGAGTATACCGAATCCAGAAGAGCCTTATCGTACGCGTCAGTAGCTAAACCAATAGCCAGACCATAGGTAAGCCCTGCACCAACCAGCAAAAGCACCAGTATTGGTATCACCAGCCAGGCCAACAGCTGAGTACGTATTGAAGGATTGACTGTGACTCTCATGAACTTCTGCTCTCCAGGAGATAACCCAGTCCGCGGATAGTTCGGATGTTTATTCCGACTGACTCAAGTTTCTTCCGCAAACGATGCACATTTACTTCCATGGCGTTATGACTGACCTCTTCGTCCCAGCCATACATATGTTCAATCAACTGTTCTTTGCTCACCACCTTTCCACCACGTTGCAAAAGAATCTCAAGAACAGCCAACTCACGCGCCGACAACTCCAATTGTTGGTCATGTACAGTCACTCGCCGCCCGACCGTATCGAAACGAAGTGCACCATAAACCACTTCCACATCAGCAGCCACACGCCCACGCCGCAGCAATGCTCGGACCCGCGCTTCTAGCTCAGGCAAGTCAAAAGGCTTAGTCAAATAGTCATCAGCACCGAAGTCCAGACCCATGACACGATCTTCTAATCGGTCTCGCGCGGTGAGTATAAGCACAGGCAGTACCTGCTTCCGTGCTCTCAGTCGGCGAAGTACCTCCAACCCATCTATTTTTGGCAGTCCTAAATCAAGTATGAGCAGATCAAAATTATTCAGTTGCAGCGCTTGATCGGCATCTTCACCGGTACCTACGTGATCCACGGCAAACCCGGCCTGACGCAAGGCCTTCGCTATACCATCGGCAAGAATTTCGTCATCTTCACTTAATAAGACCCGCATAATTTTTTCTATCCGCCAGATTGGTACGCTGCAAAGTCAGATTAGTTCGAGAAAGAGAGTAACTCCTACTATTCTAACCAGCCGAGCAGTTCTTTGCTTTTCATTGCTAATACAGCAACAACACTTGCGGCTGCATACTGCAGACCGTAATCTGTGGCTAAACAAGTAAAGAACAAATTTACGCCGAATTGCGAGAAAATCATGCCGCTCGATAATGAACTAATATTGAACAATGGAAACAACGTAAAATATGAAACTGGAATCATCTTGTTTCACGGATTGACCGGTATGCCATCGGAACTCCGTCCTGTCGCCAGACATCTGACTAAACAGGGCTACCTGGTCGAATGCCCACTGTTGCCAGGCCATGGGGCTGGACACAATGAACTATTGGCAGTGACCTGGAAAGATTGGGTTCAATGTGCTCGCAACGCAATCGACTCCATGGCCAAGAAAACACCTAAAATCATTATTGGTGGGCTATCCATGGGCGCAATCGTGGCCACAATCGCTGCTGCTGAAGACAAACGCGTCGACGGCGTCATTGCACTCTCCCCAACCTTGCAATACGACGGAAGAAATACAACACCCTATGGTTTTTTTCTCTTTGCGGTAGACTTCCTGCCCTTTACTGGACGACTCTGTTATTGGACCGAACAACCGCCATACGGCTTACGCGATGAACGTTTGCAAAGACAGATTCAAAAATCAATAGAAGCCGCCGAGCGAGGCGAAAGCAACCAGTTTGGGCTATTCCGAACATACGCTGGCTCTCTCAGACAGCTTGAAAAGTTGGTTTATGAATGGCGAAAAAAAGCTGGAAAAGCGAAATGTCCCTTCCTTGTAATTCATAGCGTTGAGGATAGCCTGACCACAATTCAAAATCCAATGGACTTTTGTCGGATAATCGGTTCCCGCGATCGAGAATTGATTTTAATAAGCGGCTGCGACCATGTTCTGACGCTGGATTTACGCAAACACGACGTCTGCAAACACGTCGCAGACTTCGTTGGCAAAATCTCACCAGCGTCTGGAGTTGTGGATCTCGCGGCGACTCAATCGCGAAACGGATAAATAAACTTTCTACCCCACACAGACCCTTTTTTGAGGTACAGAGACCAACGTTCTCAGGATGTTTTCATCCTTCTCAACATAAGAACAATCTGAAACATTATGAAAACTTCGCCCCCTTTTTGACTGCTAAAAGAGGGCGATTATTCTAGCTATTGCGCGGATCTCAAAAGTTTGTGATTGTGCTGCCGAACCGTTCGGATAAAGGTTTGGATATTTTTCTGAACATATCTAACGCGTTTTTTAAGAAGCGCTTGCACCCCCTTAGAAACAAAAATTCTTTCCGATTTATCAATAAAAACCTGACTCTCAATTGAACCTTTTGGAACTCATATACGTAGCACTATGTAGGTACTTCACTCGGAGAAAGTTATGTGTACGGAATATATCTATCGACACATCACGCGTTTACCACCATCAACAATTTTCACCACACGCGAGTTACTACTATATGGCAAAAGGTCAGCTGTAGATCAGGCTCTTTACAGAATGGTTAAGGCTAAAGTCTTGATTCGATTAGCACGTGGAGTATTTGTGCGCGATGATTCCTCAAACCCATCCCCTCTGGAAATCGCTGCCGTGAAAGCAGCTGCTTACGGCAAAAAGCTTTTCACCTTTGGTCAGACTCTGCTGAATGAATTTGGGCTATCATCAGCAAATGATCAGACAAAAGCTACTTTCGCTGTGAACTCTCACTCTTCATCGTTTTGGACAATACAGGGGCGAGTTTATCTACGCGGTATCGGTCCAAGAAAGGTAGCCTTGAGTGAAACGGAAGTCGGACAAATTGTGTATGCGCTTTGGCACTTGGGCGCCAGTCAGTGCAGCCAACAAGAAGTGACGACAATCACCAGAAACCTTAAACGTACCGAAAGAGAGCAATTTCGCCTTGCCGCTTCACTTATGCCAGCGTGGCTAAATGAACTTTGCATGTTCCGGTATCCAGCAGCAAAAGTTGCCTAACTGTGAACCCAAAGTCATTCACAAAGGCCAGTATTCTTAATTTACAGTACCGTTCTAGAAAGATCCTTGTTCAGCCTTTTTTCTTCCGGAGGATGGGCTGCTAAGTAAACCTTCAAATCCTCATCTAGCGTAGACCAACTAATATCCTTGGCAAACCTGCCAAATAGCGCGCTGATCATTGCGTTAGTGTGCTTGCAATAATTGGTCAGTGGAACAAGGGAATTTCCAACATCGATTTTGAAACGATAGCCGGTTTGACCACTCTGATACTCTTTAACTTTCTGCTCCAGCACCCACTCGAGAGATGCTTCCCAAAGTCGAAAATATAGCGACCAGCTAATAGGTTTAGAATAGTCAAGGCCAATGAATTTGTTTATAATGCGATCCTCAAGTTTGAAGCAAAGCATAAAGGCAACCAGTTGTTTGCTTTCTTTCTCTCGCAAGAGAATAAACCAGGACAATGGAACT
>Ga0364859_10175_pt2 | contig 38848 bp, 30 predicted proteins | sample ExccelAu500001D3_FD_206911 | JGI IMG/M metagenome (GOLD analysis project Ga0364859, IMG submission 206911) | Enriched cells from Trout Bog Lake Hypolimnion, Wisconsin, USA - BchlTB.Aug20.5000.01 .D3 | ecosystem: Environmental > Aquatic > Freshwater > Lake > Hypolimnion/Profundal zone | place: USA... | reverse complement strand
TTAATCTCTGACTCTACGGAGATTAAAAATTACGGCCAATTTTTGATTTGGCATCAAGAGGCACTACAGAAATTTCTTCCTCATGAATTGATGATTTCAGCGTGGGGTGATTTCTCCATGGACCTCATTTTTTATAGAATTGTTGCTCCTACTATCGGCAATAGCACTGACATTATGGCCGAAAGAGAAATGACGTTATTTCTGAAGCGACTCTATTCTCACTGGATTTTAAATGCTGGTAAACCATTTCAACTCGTAAGCGATCAAAGTATTATTCGTTGTCGGGAAATTCAAAATAAATCGCTTAAAACCAGCCTAAAGAATTTGAAATCAGCTCAATTCCACGGCATTCGTGATGTGCGCACAGGAAGTGATTCATTTTATGTTTTGTTAAACTCAAGTACATCCATTGAACCTCATAGTAAGAAATTACTGCATCAAATCTTACCGTATATCGATTCAACCTTGAGGCAAGTTGAAAGCTTTCCTGGTCCATCTGAGGAAGAGTTATTCTGCGCAGATAAAGTCAAGTCTTCTGTGGCTAAGCTTGATAGTGCAGCCGATCTGAGTGACCGTGAATCTCAAATTATGGGATTTGTTTGCGCAGGTAAAACAAATATTGAAATAGGTTTGATTCTGGATATTAGTTCATTTACTGTTAAAAATCATTTGCAACGAATTTTCAAAAAACTGAACGTTGTCAGTCGAAGCCAAGCCATAACTCAGATGCGGGGGCAGCTTAAATCGTTGTAATCCGCTTGCTTCTGTTATCTAATATGAATTGTTAGTGCATGCCAGGCATGTCAGGCATGTCAGGCATGTCGTGCATATTATGCGTTTCACCCATCGGTTTTACATCTGCCTTCACCGAGATTTTCTCTCGTGTTTTGTCGGAATATTCTATTGTCAACGTCAATGGTACGCTATCACCTGCGATAAGAGGCTTTTTTAGGCCGATTAGCATGATATGGCCATTTCTGTCCAAAGCAACATCTTGTTTTGAGGGAAGAGGTAAAGCATCTAATTGACGCATTATCATCATTCCGTTTTCATGTTTCATCGTATGAATTTGTGCGCTGTCTGACAACGGGCTGCTGGCTGCTATCAGTTTCGAATCCTTCTGGCTAGTAATATGAAGCGAAACTGCGGCACTATCCTGACCGGGTGCGCTCGCTCGTATCCAGACATCACTGACTGAAACATCACTCGCACATGCTTGGGTAGCAAAAAATAAAGTTACAATACTTAATAGAAGCTTTTTATGCATTATGGTTTTACCTCAAAAGGTACGTCATTATTATTTCAAGATTCTATCTGGTGATCCGCCCACTCAAAATAATCAAGCTAGTGAAAGTTCTTTGATGAAACAATAGTACTACTTTGATAATCATTTCATCAATTTTAATTTTTAAAATCTATTGCGTTGCGACAAAATGTCGCATTCCAATTTAAAGATAGATGTATTACAGTTCATATCGCCGAGCCAACTGTTAGCGCTGGTCATTGGAACGATCTCCTCCAATATGGACTAGTCTCTCAATCCTCCAAGATGTTGGCTTGGTTTTTTTTCATTCCTTAATAAACTCTCCAGAAGAAATCACAACAGTTAAGAGAAGTGCCTGCATGGGGGTGCGACAATTTGACGCGCGACATCATGTCACATTCCCAAGATGATTTTTTATAAGTAGACTCCTCCTCGAATATTTTACAAAGTACCTAAAATAAAAAAGTACAGATGTGAATTGAACGCTCGTTGTCGTCCCTTAACGAGTTAACGAGAATTAAAGGGGAATTACACAGTGAAGAAAAAACTCTCTGCGCTCATCAGCGCACTGCTGGGGTTGGTTGTCTACACCAGTTGCAATGCCGTCGAATCAGGCCAACCCGCTCCCAAGTGCGAGATTGCAGCGCTGGGCAGTTCATCAGCTACGGATACCAGTCGCTATCAGGGAAAAGTTGTATATGTCGATTTTTGGGCATCATGGTGTCCTCCCTGTCTCAAAGCTTTTCCCTTTCTTAACACCTTGGATTATGACCTGCATGACAAAGGACTGGAAGTCATAGGCGTGAATGTGGATGAAAACATCAGTGACGCTAACGAATTTCTCAAAAATCATGCATCAAGTTTTGTTGTGGGTTCAGATACCAAAGGTGTGTGTCCCAAATCTTTTGGCGTAATGGGCATGCCTTCATCCTATCTGATTGATCGCAAGGGAATCGTACGTCTCGTGCATATAGGCTTTCGCGAAAGTGATCGCGAGGAATTACGCCACAGCATTGAAAAACTGCTGGGTGATAACGACCAGATAAGTTCAGCATCGAATACCGAAAATCTTAATCACCATCAATAGAGGTTTCCCATGAAACGAGTGAAATGGACGAATGCGGGGGGTGCTTTTTGCCTGGTTCTTGCGTTATCAGGTTGTACTTCAGTCGCCCCCTGGGAACGGGGCAATCTCGCCAAGCCGATCATGGCGCCTGATCCGGCACCGTTGCAATCGTCCTTGCGCGTCCATGTGTACGCAAGCCGAGAGGCTGCGGGTGCAGCGACGTTCGGTGCTGCGGGAGGTGGCTGTGGCTGCAACTAAAGTGAAGAAGCTTGAGCCCTTGCGCAAAGTAATGCGTCCCAATTCAGTTTTATTTCCACGTTTGACCAAGCTGGCAGAAGCTTGCCGTGCAGTGTTTAGTTATCACGCTAAGGTAGTTGAGCTGCGTGCTCAGTCAACTCAATTCATGCGTTCACCCCCCGCACAATCTAACAACGCCAATCGCAGTGCGGCCCTGAATGCGTTGCTGCTTTCCGCGCTGGCCTTGCCTGGCATGGTGGGTACAGCACACGCTTCCTCAGACGATGTCGTCAAGGGAACGACTGCGAAGGTCAATACCTTGCCCAGTCTGGACGATACTGCCCGACCTGATGAGGATCAGGAAATCGGCATTCAGTATAGTCATTATCGCGAGGGGGCTCGAAACCTTATAGGTCCTGTCACCACGGGAATCATTCCGGCTTCTCCGGGTTCTACGGTGACCGGAACCACGACAGGAATTGGGAATCTGCAACAGATGACTCCGATCGTGGCCGACGGCGAGCATGCCTACGCAAAGTTCAGAATAGGTGATCGTACACGGGTTGGCATCGACTTTGTTCAGGATGTTTGGTCTGGAGCATCTCCTTTGGCAACACTGCCGGCCAGCATGATCACCGGCGCATCTACCTCTGCGCATGTTTCCGGGTATTTCAATGCACAAGGCCAGCCACTTTACCAAAGCTCTTATCAGGCCAATGCCAATCCTGCCAATCCCGCCGGCACTCCACAACACCTTGTGTACACCCGTGATACTAAGATCGGGCATTCCATGGGCTATGCCTCGGCGGAAACGCGTAAACAAACCACGCTAAAGTACGGTTACGACTGGGACGATACCTCGATCGATATAGGCACCGGTGTTTCAAGCGAAGTCGATTTTCTGTCAAAGTTTGCCAATGTTGCCGTACGCCGCGATTTAAATGACAAACGCACCAGCGTCAATCTTGGTTTGAGTTATACAAATGGCTATACCCACGCCGAATGGAATGCTGACGGTTATCACCAAATGGCGAGAGATGCTTGGCCCGGACAGTTCAACGACACAGTCATAGCTGGAACCCGATTGCGTAACGGACAACTAGGTACTTTCACTGCGCCTCTAATCACCGGAAGCCGCAACGATATTGCGCTGACTGGCGGCGTAACCCAAGTGGTGAACAAAAATGATGTGGTCAGCACAGGGTTCGGATACACCAACACCACGGGGTTCTTAACCAACCCCTGGAAAGGTGCCAATGTATTTTTTCCGGCTGGCCCTGATCCTGCTGTACTTGCTGCTTATCCGACCATCTCCTACGGGTATGGCAGTCTTGAACTGGAGAAACGTCCGTCTTTACGCAATCAGTTCACTTGGGATACGAGCTACCTGCACTATTTTGACCACCAGAATGCTGCTGGGCAATTGCACTACAGTCTGTTTGTCGACAGTTGGGGGATTATTGCGCATACGGTAGATGGTGAATGGCGCCAATCATTGGGTAATAACTGGATCGTTACACCGCGCCTTCGCTATTACACTCAATCGGCAGCCAATTTTTATGCTCCATACTTCTTTGCTTCCTCCATAGCCGATCTGCCCAACCATAACTTTTCCAGCGACGAACGTCTTTCGGCATTTGGCACCCTAAGCCCGGGAATCAGCGTCAGCAAGAAGCTTAGCCGGGGATTAAAGCTGGAAGCGGGAGTTGAGTACTCTGAACGTTCCGGCTCCCTCAAGCTTGGCCCCGGTGGTGATGGTTCGTATGCCGATCTTCATTCCTACACATTCAATCTTGCCCTGCGTGGCAGCCTGGACAGTTCCGGCACCAAGAGTGATAGCAGCTTGTCCATGCAACATCAGCACATGAATGAGCGCGACGATCTTCCCGTGGGACGGATGGATGGAATGTCATCAGGTAGCATAAACAATCACACCATGCCTGCAAGTGAACATGGCAATGCTTTGGCAGGAACGATGCACAGCATGCATGACATGTCAGGAATGGATATGTCGAGTATGTCTCATGAAAGCAATGCCAATGGCAGTGTCAGCGTGCATACCGCTTCTCCGGTCACGATGGATGGGATGAGCGGGATGTCACATGACATGTCAGTGGACAACAGTTCAGCATACACCCAACACATGACGCATCACGATCACGCAGATGCCCCGGCCGGAGTCATGAATGCGCACATGATGGACGAACCGGGTAGCGTCATGCTCAGCTATACGTTCGAGCAGGATAGGCAGGGTGGCACGCCGACCCGTGGAACGCAGGCCGTGGCTAATTCAACTGCGAGTAGCGGCATGTGGATCAGCGACATGACAATGAACATGCACATGGTCGAGCTAATGTACGCCCAGAACGCATGGCTGAACTGGATGGTCATGCCGCAGTTGGTCGAAAGCACCATGAATATGTCCATGTACGAAATCGTTGGCGGAGGGTCGATGGCCGGCATGATCATGCCAATGCGCACCTTCATGTCGAACGGCGGCATCGGTGACACCACCGTTACTGCGCTTATCCGGCTCTGGGATGGAGCAGGCCAGCACTTGCATCTCAGCCAAGGTATTAGTGTTCCCACCGGTTCGGTTAGCAAGCGTCAGGGCGGAACTGACGGAGGTAACGGGACAGTCTATCCCTATGACATGCAAACAGGCAGTGGCACTTGGGATTACAAACCCAGCGTGACTTATACCGGGGCAAGTCACCAATGGAACTGGGGGGCGCAACTCGGCGGCACCGTGCGGTTGCAAAACCATAACAGCGCCGGTTATTCGTTGGGTAACGAAATCAACTTAACAGCCTGGGGCGGCTACCGGATAACACCTTGGCTGAACGCTACAGTGCGCGAGCTCCATTCAGATAAAGGCGCGATTAACGGTGCATTCAATTCAGCGCTCCCCACGTCCATGTACTTCACCTCGGACTATACACAGGCAAACTATGGTGGTCACTTCGACGACCTTGGTCTGGGGCTTTCGTTTGCATTGGGTACCGGCACCTATGCCAACGACAAGCTTAGCTTCGAATGGCTGAAACCAATCCGTACTGATTTCAATGGCACCCAGCCCAACCGTGTCAGTAGCGTATTCATGAGCGCGAAGTTTTTATTCTGAAATGGGCAAGGACACTTTTATGATTTGTGGAGGAATGATGATGGTTCAGCAACGGAAATGGCTTTGGAATAGCGCACGCTCTGTCTGCGCTGGCGCTCTCGTGTTTGCGCTGGCCTCGTGTGGCGGTGGTGGAGGTAATAATGGATTTAGTCCCACAGGGGGATTTGGCGGTACATCGAACGTCGTCACCGGAGTGGTCGCTGCCGGTCCGGTCAGTGGCGCTCAAGTCTGTGCTTTATCTTTGAACGCCGGTGCCGTGGTGGCGGTCATAGGGAATTGTGCCACGACCGATTCTTCCGGCAACTACTCGATCAATCTCGGCACTTATAATGGCCCTGTGTTATTACAGGCGACGCACGGCAGTTATACGGATGAAGCGACAGGACAGACCGTCAACCTCGATAGCAGTTCGCCCAACGGCGCCGGCCTGCGCAGTATGTTGGTGAACCCGACTGGAGGCACGGTCAGCGTAGCCATCACAGCATTGACTGAAGTGGCTTATCAGATAGCTGACAGTTCTGCATCGGGACTCACCCCCACCAACATGAGCGCAGCCATCGCTAGCGTGCAGACCAACTTTGGCATCACCGACATCATCGGTACCATGCCTGTTGATGCCCTCCACATACCCAATACGGCGACACCTGCTCAAAAGACCTATGCGCTGGCCCTGTCGACCATGTCGCAATACGGCAAGAATCAGGGAATCACCCTCGCCGCCACGGCTACTGCCTTACAAGCCTGCCTTGCTTCACCTACTACTAGTTGTGGCAGTGGCGCCTCAAACATTGGCACACAACTAAGCACGGCAACGAGTAATTTCTTATCGGGAAATAGTTCTCTCACCGGATTTGTCGGTGTCAGTCTGCCGGTGGCTAATTTTGGCAACGTCACGATTAACGGTGGTGGCAGTAGTTCCGGTGCCACTGGGGTACCACTATCGCTGATGGCAGGAGTGGTGACGGGTGCTGGCAGCCAGAATGGGCCGGGGACAACGGCACTGTTCAATAGTCCCTCTGCGGCGACGATGGACAACCATGGCAACATGTATGTCGTTGATAGTAACAACAACGTTATTCGCAAGATCACACCCGCCGGCATCGTGTCAACTTTGGCCGGCACTCCGGGAGTGACTGGATCGAACGATGCTACTGGTCCACAGGCGAGTTTCAACGCCCCCACCGGCATTGCTTTTGACAGCGTCTCAGGCAATCTTTACGTAAGCGATACCGGTAACTTCACGATACGTCAGATCACGCTTCCGGCCGGGACAGTGAGCACCTTTGCAGGAACGGTGGGAGCGGGCAATGCATCAGGTGTATCCCCCGACGGCGCTTATGCGATTTTCGGGCATCCCACCGCCGTCGCTGCTATTGGCGGTCTTATCTATGTTGTTGACCCAATCAGTGGTTTCACAAATATCCGTATCGTCACCCCGACGCCAAATGGTACTACGCCCAGCAGTACCACAACAATTGTTGGTGGTGCAAACATGAGTAATCCCTATTGCACGGGGAGGTGCCGTACCAATTACGTTAACGCTTCCGGCACGCTCTCGTCCTTTTCGCAGTTTTATTATGCTAGACAGTCCATTGCTTTCGACCGCTCAAGCGCGAATCTCTCTTCTGGGAACCTCCTGATCGCCGATACCGGTAACAATGCAGTCCGCATGATGACCCCGTCCGGTGTGGTAACAACCTATGCGGGTGCATGCCCACCTTCCGTTCCTGCTGCTGGCAGTACGACCACGCCCCAGTCGTGCACCGGCGTGATCGCGGCGACCTTCCAAGGTCCGACCAGCGTGGCCGTTGATGCTTCAGGCAACCTCTTTGTGCTCGACAGTGTAGGTATTCAGAAGATTACCCCTGCCGGAAGTGTAACGACGGTCACATCATCAGTTGGTTCTAATAACTTGCAATTTTTGTTCGTCGATGCTTCAGGTAACCTCTTTGCTGGCAACAATGGAACGATCCAGAAGATCTCTTCTTCGGCTGTCTTCACGACCTTCGCCGGAGTGAACGCGACAGGCGCTACCGACGGCATCGGCAGTGCGGCGCGTTTCAATTATCCCACTGGCATAACCAGCGATGCTGCAGGAAATTTGTATGTGACAGATAACGGCAACAACACCATCCGTTCAATATCGCCTGGCGGCAATGTGATGACCCTGGCCGGTGCCGCCGGAACATCAACTTCTAGTCTGACTTGCTACGGCGATAATTCGACCGCTAATTGCGGCGATGGAGCCGGTTCTTCAGCCAGTTTCAACGGCCCGTATGGTGTTGCGTTCGACACCTTCTCAGGCAACCTCTACGTCGCTGACTCTTACAGCAGCACGATACGGATGGTTACCCCGAACGGGGTGGTCTCGACCTATGCAGGACTATCGGGAATTTATCAAACGTTAGACGGTACTGGTCCCGGCGCAAACTTCAGCACGCCGTCGGCAATCGCTACCGACGCTTCCGGCAACGTTTATGTTACAGACAGTTACGATTCGGTTATTCGCATGATTGCCCCCGGCGGCATCGTGACCACCATTGCGGGTACGGCAGGTTCATCGGGCTCGACCGACTCACCGACAGGGCCGGCCACTGCGGCGAGTTTCAGTTCTCCACAAGGTATTGCCATAGACAGCACCGGTAATATCTATGTATCTGACACTGGCAACAGCACGATCCGCAAGATCACCCCGGCCGGACTGGTAACGACTTTTGCTGGCACCGCAGGTACAACAGGCAATCAAGATGGCATCGGCGCTAATGCCAGTTTCAGATCGCCACAAGGCTTGATCGTCGATAGCAGCGGCAACCTCTACGTTGCCGATACAGGTAACAGCGCAATTCGTAAGATCAAACCTGATGGCACTGTTTCAACAATCGCCGTGCAGACGGGTAGTGCTGGGGGCCTGCCTGTGCCACTGCTCGCTCCGACCACTTTGACTCTGATTGGCACAACTCTGTATGCGATTTCCGGAAATGCTGTGGTGTACATCGCCAATGTACCTTGATTTGAGTACTCAGAAATTTTTGTCTTGTTATGAATGCTTGCAAGGAATAATCTCTGCGAAAAAAGCTTTATTACAAAACACAGTGATGAAAAGATCCCCGGTTTTGCCGGGAATCTTTTCTCTGTCACTGCCAATTGAATAAATAAGATCAAACTGGAAAGACTGCAATTGCAATAACCGTATCAAGGTAGGCATATTGTTCATGTCGACCCTTCTAAAGTTAAAGCCATAAACTTTTAAAATAGATATAACATCATGAATCGCTCAGATTTGATACACCGTATTGCAGATTTGCACCCTCAGCTCTCAAGCAAGGACGCCGAACTTGTGGTTCGAATTATTCTTGAAGCAATGACCGAAACACTTCAACGTGGTGACCGAATTGCCATTCGTGGATTAGGTAGTTTTTCCCTGAAATACCGCCCACCTCGAATTGGTCGAAATCCCAAGACTGGCGCCAAAGTGGCTGTGCCGGCTAAATACATACCGCATTTCAAAGTCGGATCAGAATTAATTAGGCGTGTATGCTGTTCTGGTTAGTCCAACCAGTCTTGCCGTTGTTGGTAATTCATTGTTTATCACATCGGGAGACGGGGTGGTGTATATAGCGACACCCTGATTTGCTTACATATCAACAAGACCGTCGAATCGAACAGCAAGTAGCAATGTGTGGGCTTGCCCCATTGGACGGATCGGCGGAAAATCTTGCTTATTGGGAAATTTGTAGATATAGATGGCTTTCTTGATCGGGAAATTCATATTCTGAGATGGGTAAAAAGCTGAGTCATTTTCGATATCGCTTCAAAGCGATGGGTTCGCCGTGCGAAGTTCAGGGCTTTGTTTCCAGCCACCCGGAGGGCGAAGCGATTGTGCAGAAAATTGAAACTGATGTGGCTCGTCTGGAGCAACGCTATTCGCGCTATCGGCCGGACAGTCTGCTGTCAAAAATCAATCTCGTGGCGGCCTCCGGTGGAGAAATTGAAGTTGATGAGGAAACCGCAGGGTTGTTCAATTATGCAGCAACTTGTTATCAGCAAAGCGATGGTCTTTTCGATATTACCTCAGGTGTGTTAAGGAAAGCCTGGCGGTTTGATCACGGTGAATTACCCGATCCAGAATTGATTTCCAAACTTCTTGAGACAGTTGGCTGGGAAAAACTGAACTGGAATCCTCCTATCATAAAGTTTCCTCTACCCGGAATGGAGATTGACTTGGGCGGAGTGGTCAAGGAATACGCGGCTGATCGTGCAGCTTCGCTTTGCGAAGCCGCTGGTATGCGAAGCGGGCTCATCAATCTTGGTGGTGATATCCGTGTGGTTGGTGAACGACCGGATGGCAGCCCCTGGATTATCGGGATTCAGCATCCTAGAAAATCAGGACAATTACTTCAGAACATGGAAGTCTATCAGGGAGGTATAGCGACAAGTGGAGATTATGAACGCTGCATTATGGTTGGTGAGGAGCGCTATAGCCATATCCTAAATCCCCGAACCGGTTGGCCAGTAAAACATCTTTCAACGGTTTGTGTGGTGGGAGATTTCTGTCTGATCGCTGGAAGCTCCTCAACTATAGGTATGTTAAAAGAAGAAGATGGACCGGCATGGCTGAAGAATTTAGGTCTGCCACATATATGGATGGATTCTAATGGTCAGGTTGGAGGGCTTTGACTATTGTTCGCTGATCCTGCCAACCCATTATAATGTCAAGCGTTATTTACCCTAATAGTTATTAATGTCATGAATGTTTAAGTTGTATGCAGACTCTCCCGAATTATGAACTAATAACCATTTTGCTAAAAGCTCAAAGTCTGAAATGGCTAAGTTGTGTGCCTTTCTTAAAAATCACTGCTAGGTCAGGATTGGGTTAGAAGTGAACTCACGATGACTTAAAAACCGGACTCTCCCGCAGGCTAGTTCTACACCTCTTCAAAAAATCTTCAGCGTCCGCAATGGCCGAAATGAAGGCGGCAGGCTCAACATCGGCCAAAGGAGACTTTGGCGTTTTTATGAAAATGGTATCGGTTCAGCCAGCCGGGATGTCCGCTTTACTTTTTCGAACAGTCACTTCCGCACCCCCTTGCAGTCCTTCAAATTTCTCGACACGGAAAATTTAGGTTTGAATTCTCCGGTCTGAGCAACTTATTGCGCAGATCGATTGAATGAGTTGTTATGCCCCGTCTAGCTCCGGTCAATGTAGAGAATATCGCAGCGAACTTCAAGCTTCTTCCTCTCTCCAGGCTTTGGTAGGAAGCTTTGGCGAAGTTCTTCTGGGACTGGAATAAATATCCGATTCTTCATTACGATAGTACAAGTCTCGTATTGTCCGCCACCAGATTGCAGAGCAATCAAGCTCTGTGTCTGCACATCATAATAAAGTCCAAATCCGCCGGATTGGTGTTCAAATATGAACAATGCCTTCTGCCCTCCCCATACAACAGAAGTGCGATGTGGCTGAAGAAAAAAATCACCCCTCTCTTCACGGACTCGATCCGTTATGGCAATAAAGCACCGGTAACCTTTCAGTGATTCTTCGTTATCTGCAATGGTCAGAAGTTTTCTCTCAGTTTCGATATCGAGCCGCTGGATTGAAGGCTCAGCCTCGAAGGTCGGCTGATGTGGACCTCGCATTGCTCGCTCATTGTCAACAACATCTGGAACAACATCCCTCACTGTGCCCGCGACTGTTGAATCAATAACCTGATAGCTTCGAGCCACCGCATCTTTTCTGGTGGCAGCCTGGGTCATAGTGATTTTTCCATTCAAGTAGTCCTGCCAAAGCGAGGTCAAATTTTCCAAATCTGTCACCTCGTACTCAAATATCTCTCGGCTTCGTTGGATTGACTTCAAGAATGCTTCAGCCCCCTGACGTGTTGCACTCGGAACAAGATCGGCAATTATTGGAAAGATAACATTGCGGACAAAGTCCTTTGCCATATGACCAAATGCAACATATTCACGGTCATATACATCGAGCATAAGCCGAACGGAAGGAGTATCCGAATCTAACACTATTCTTATGGGCTTAGAATTTCGGTCTGCAAGTATTGGGAGCCCGTGGCTCATCTTGCCGAATCCAAAATCAGCATTCAAGAAGTAGTCGTTGGAAAGGATAAACGACAAACGGAATGCGAGTGCAGATTCGGAAATGCTGTACTCTGCGGGCGATTTGTCACTTAGAACTTTTGGATTATCGGTAAGTTCGCTAATCTTTCCCCTGTTCCTAAGGAACGTCAGCTCCATGTTATTGCGAGGCGAGCCGCGAGATAAAACCACCATGGGACGCTCTGCAGTAGCCAGTCCAATCATGGCCGAATCATTTCCAGCGTAAACGATAAACTCCGACTCATGAAAACGCGCGCAAACATCTTGAAGAGTAGCTGAGTCTCCAGGTTCAACACGCACGCGTAGATGCCCGCACAGATCCCATCTTCCTCGACTTGCGGCCCAATTCACGAAATGGGCATTAGCATTGCTTTCTGGCCTTTCCGAAAGCTTGATAGACACAAATTCGTCTATCGGAGCCATCAGCCGCTGTAGAACTTTAACACTATCAGAGGTTAGAGCCTCACGCCCTGCCGTTGGTTGTAAGAAAAGGAAATCCGCAACTCCTCCAAAACTGTAAGCAGACGCAATCCCAGTCGTGGCTAGTCCAAATCGACTACGAAATGTTCTCAAATTTCCAACGCCCTGACGAAGCACTAACCGACCATAAATATTTACACCATCGAGTTCAATATTCGATAGATCAATTCGTACTTCACCAGTAATAGATCCTGTCAGCTCAACATCTGCTTTAAGAAATGGGCCGATAACTGACTTGGCTTCGGTATGTTTCCAAGTCTCGACAAGGGGTGGCACAGCCCCTTCAATTGGCTTGCCACTGACGATTTCGCTGTTTACCTTAACTTCTATCGCCAAGTAAGCAACGAAATCCTTCACGTAGGAGACTGCCTGAGCCACATCTATTGATTTTCCTTCCTGCATAGTTGCAGAGACTACGGTTCCAAACACTCCCGTCGGATCCAGTGAAATGAAATCGATACATTCTTCCGTTACTGAGAGAGTGGATCGTTGTGCGCGACACTGAGTCCGCTCCCCGTTTAGAGCACTCTCTGAAACTACCACTAACTCCTCGGCGATACCAAAATTGGCCATGGCACCAATGCCAAATGTGCCTACAACGCCAGCAGCTCTTGCTTCAGCCGTGTTCTTGCTACTTGAGCCCGCTTTCCAAAAGTGATTTCGTAGATCGTTCCGAGTCATACCGACACCGTTATCGGAAACGGTTACACGGTTCGGCTCAATCGTGATTTGGACTTGAGGTTGAAAATCATGCCCTAAATGTCGCCGAATGAGGATTGCATCGAATGAGTTCTGAACGTTCTCACGGAGCAGCGCGTAAGGGGAAGGATATATCTGAGCCGCAAGAACCTCGATCATTCGACCGATTTCCACTGAAAATGGTATTTTTTCGGAAGTGCTTGTCATAATGTCATGGCCTCTGCAGCTGCGAGGCGCGCCCGCAACTCTATTAGATGTGGTTCTGATACGCCAAATGTTCCACCAAACTCATCCAGACAGCGATGCGCTGCCGGAAAATCCTTGCTATTAATAAAAAGATCAACGCTCTCAAATATCTCGGCAATTGTACGCGGAGGTGTCAACAGTTCAAGCAAAAGCAAGCGGTCATTTGTCTGGCGAGCAGCTTCGATCAATAGTTTTCGACCATATTCTGGCAAGTCGGCGATTATTGGGAGCAAGAAATTTTTTGTAAGGAGTGGATTCCCTGCCTTCAACTCGATCTCTGCCTTAGACAAGATGTCAACATTACGCCGCTCTGCAAAATCGACGGTTCTACCAACTAAGTCTGCTGGGGGATCCCACTCTAAATCGATCCAGCTGTTACCACCGTACCTAGCATGGCGTGATGCACAAAACAGGTTTGCGACACTCATCTCACGCACGTGCACTCGCGCTTTTTTCATATCGTCATGAATCTCAATGATGTTGCAGCCACGGTGAACGCCAGAAGGGAGTTCTCTAATGCCTGCGCAAAGTGAACCGGCGCTCACGGCGGCCATCGTCTCACGGCCTGACAAGTGAATTTGGACGGGAGCAGCTTCGGATCGGTGTTGATGCCCATATAGCCCAAGTCTAAATCCTCTGCCGATCATGCCACGGACGATATCTACGTCCATATAGTCGGTTCGGTATGGAGGCCCTTCAACATTGTGATGCCACACGGCGATTAGTAACTCAAATCCTCCGGCATCAGTCAGGTCAAGGTGTGCCTGGGCAATAACTTCCGGAGGAATCAGCCCGTGAAATGCAAAGCAATCATTCCCGTGACAAGAGTTAAAGGCGGCCAAGCCAATACGTCCATTACACAATGAATATAAATTGCCTGCTTTCCCTGGTGTTACTCTTAGCAGACTGGGGACGCCTTTATAAAATTGTTCAAAGAAGCACCAGTATGCTTCCGTGCGCTTGTCATACGTCGCCACATCGGCAATTTTAAAAAGTTCGCGTGTCTTCCAATCCCAGCGATAGGGTGTGTCAGTACGGTAAAGCTCGGCAGCTAGATTCGTCGGTATCTCTCCAGTTGGCACAGCGACCATTGCTGCCCTAGATGTTACCCAGTCAATATCGTGATTGCCTGGGACTATAACGACCTTTGAGCGATCACCCGCTACAAATCGCTCAGTTAATTTCACAATAAAATCCAAAGCGGTCGCATATTGTTCGGCGAGGCGCGCAGGGGCATCTAAAGCCCCCAGAGGAACTCCTTGAATGATGTCCCCACTTATAACAATCGCATCCGGCGCTTTGATTGGCGGAGATTCGCAGATATAGCGCTGTCGGTCGCTTACCAAAGCCGAAATCAGTTCAGCGTTAGTAATATTATCCGTTGGAGACCGATGAAGGTCGGATATATGGAGGATTGAGAACACAGTCGGTTAAACCTTAAACGCAATCATTCAACTTGCTGGATCGTGATTACTGTCACGATTATCTATGTCTCACAGTATAATAGCATCACGCCGGACATTGACCTCTAAAATATTCAACGCTGATTTACCAAAATTTGAACTTTAAATTTCCTTGCTGGCTGGATTTAGCTTTTGCTGATAGATTGGTGACAAATCTTTATCCGATATCCTGCAATGGAAGAATCGCCGAATACTTTTTATCTATCTGCCGAGCAGCAAAACACAGCCTCTCTATTGGAACGATTGCTTGGGAAGGCTATCGCTGATCGTTATTCGGATTTCTGCAGTTTAGCGGCTGGTGCTTCTTCGCTTCGTGTTTCTCGTCCCATTGCGGCCCATGCATTGCGCGAATTGGAATCAATAATTCGTAGCGTGCTTGCCGTTCCGATGGATGCCACACCTTCTGATGAGGACGATACGGTCAAGCAAAAGCGGGAATCTGTGCGCAAGTTTCTATCAGAACAAGGTTTCGATACTGAAGCGATCAACCGCGCAGTAGAAGGGCTTAAGCCACGCAAAGCTCACAAGGATCAAATCCGCAAGATTGTTGAAACCCTTGGGTTCGCACCCGATAGCGATGTGGCAAAGGCATGGCTGCTGCTCCAAAGCCTTTTCGGAAAAGCGCATCAGCGTTCATTTCATCAATCCTTGTCTGTAGATAAAGAATTCCGTTCCCAATATCAGCAACCGTTCGACTATGTAATCCGCGAAATTGCAATCGCATTTCAAAGCCAATACAGCATGCTACTGAATCGCGTTGAAGATATTACCAAGATGTCCGACAAGAAAGAGGCCGTCAATATCTACAAAATTGAAATACCGGGCGCGCTCACACAGCAATGGCACTTCTTCGATCGCCTTCTAACGCCGGATTGGCTACCCTTTTTAGCTCAGGCAGGACTTCTTGATGAACCAAATCCAGAATTGAATCGAGGCAACGACAGGTTGCCGCTCGGGCAGTGGCCTGCCGGCAAATATCTGTTGCGCGTGGCGCATAATCAGGATGCCGAAACGAGAAAGCTCGTGATTGAGGCTATCCGTAGGGTCGCGGCGTCGAAACATCCCGAAGTTCAGCAACTTTGCATTGAAATTCTGTCCATACTGCCGCCGGATGAATCCGCACAACAAGTCGATATAGTAATGGCGTGGCTCAATCGTGATAGTGAGTTTTTCAGGCAACAAATGACGTGCAAGAAGTTGGTGACCCATCTGGCTGAAGGCGGGCTAGCACAAGCCGCACTCGGCGTGGCGCGCGCGCTTCTACAGCTATGGGATCAGGACGGTGAAATTGCCAGCCTGTATCAGCAGCAGATGTATGCCTACTTTTTGCCCGGATTCGTCAGTGCACTTACCAGAAGAGGCAAGAAAGACGCGCTCCGACTTTTTAGCGACCTGCTGCTTCAGGCTGCGACGATCAGCGGCAAAATAAAATTTGATTATTTATCATCGCAACCCGTGTCAAACGATGACATGGCCAATCATGATATTTACTATGCGCTTAAAAAGGCCGTCAGGGAGTCTGCAGAAATATTGATCCAGGAAGATACGGCGTCAATGCGCGGCATTATTACCATGCTATCCGCCTACGACCCGAAAGTATTCCAGCGTCTGGCCCTGCACCTGCTGGCCAAGAACCCTGAAACAGCATCCGACTTGGCTGAAAGCTACCTGACAGATCCGGAACTGATCGAGAATGGATGCTGCGAGTATGCAGAATTGGCCACCGCAGGGTTTCCATCCCTGACAAAGGAAAAACAGCAGGCAATTCTCAAGGTAATTGATGGAATGGCGGATAAATACCGATCTGCGTGGAAAAGTCGTTTTGAAGAACATTGCAAACGACAGCCGACCGAAGAGGATGAGCAAAAGTTCAATCAGTCCGTTTTTATGGAAAGTGTATGGAAGTGGCGGACAGTTCTTCCGCCGGAACGTCAGGAGAGGTTATCCGAAATTGTGAAAGCGCAGGGTTCCCCTGATAACAAGTGGGCGCGGATCATGCCGAACGAAGAAAGCCCGCTGAACGAGTCGGATTTCTTGAACCGGCCTATAGCCGATATCGTCACCCTCTTAATGACCTGGCATCCAGAAGAAAAGCCCCGCCAGCAAACCGTCACGGCCTTGGCACACAAATTGAGCATGGGCGTGGTGCGAGATGCAAAGCGCTATATGGAGGCAGCAAATCAGTTTTCAGAAACCGCTCCGGTATATGTACGGCATCTGCTTGAAGGCATTAAAACCTCGGTGGAAAACGGCCGCGAAGCCCTCTCTGTAAATGCTCTAAAACTCATCCAAACAACATTTGGCAGAATGCATGAACCGGTGACCGACCTGTCTGTAGAAGAAGGTGGTGATCCGAATTGGCTGTGGGCATGCACTGCGGGAGCCGACTTATTAAAGGCCGGCATGCGCAGAGGTTCCGATGGAATTGACTATCAGCATGCCGATCTTGTCCGGGCCCTTGTATTCGGTTTTCTGGAACAAGCTCCGCAACAGCCCGAATTAGATGAATTCGAAGATCGCTTCAAGCGGGATGCTTATTTAGGAGCTGCAGCCACGCTACGCGGTTCAGCGGTTGAAAATTCCATTCTCTTTGTTATTTGGCTGAGCAAATATCCAGAATCGCCGGTTGGCCATGCACCAGAAGAGGCATTTGCTAATACGCCGACGCTCGGTACCGCGCTGGCAAAGCAACTGGAAGATGTTTCTGCGGACGGACGAATTCCGCGGGCTATTCTCGGAAGATACCTAAATTGGATTTTCTATCTGGATAAGAATTGGCTGTTGGCGAATTTGAGCAAGATGTTCCCGCCAGACGATGCGGAACTCCGTCAAGCGGCATGGTTTGCGCATCTTGGGCATGACCATCCTATCAAGGAGTTAATGCCGCAACTCCTGACGAGCTACGAAAATGAAATTGCTCGTATCGACAGAAACGAAAAGGAACGTGACAATTATTACTCCAAACGCTTAGCTGATTATCTAGTCGTCCTGTACCTATGGGGTGTTCTGCCTGATTCGTTGCTGGAAAAATTCTGGCAGGGATCGCCTGCAAACCTGCTCAGCTATGCGATATGGCATTTAGGAATGGAATTGAGCCTGCCTCCTGAAAAACTTCCCGACCCGCTCCGCGCACGCGGGTTGCAGTATTGGGAACAGCGTCTTGAGGTAGCCCGGAATTCTTCCGGCAAGGAAATTTTCAGGGAAGAAATAGGGGCCATCGGGCTATGGTGTGCTCATGATCAAATCGACAGTCAGTGGCTGGCGGATCAGTTGCTCGCCGTGCTCAAGGCCGGATATGTTCCAGACAACGGCTTCAGCATCGTTGAATGGCTCGCAAAGAATGTTCATAAGAATTTGATCAAGACAATCGAAGTGCTTGAGGCGCTCCTGGACAGTCGAGACAGTTCTTTAACAAGTGAATGCATGTTGCAAAAAGAACCTATCCGAGTGATATTGACCAAAGGCATTAACAGCGGCATGGAGGATGCAATAATCCGGTCACGGGCTCTTGTCAGTATCCTGTCATCCAAAGGTGATGCCAGCTATCTTGACCTTGTTCGACAGTAATTCTGGCTAAGTGAATTCTTAGGTTGAAACTAAGCTCCAACAACATCTCTGAGTTGTGCTGTTTTGTGGAATACAAGATTGGCTAACCTAGAAACATGAGGGCCCGTTTCATGCAATACATGGTTGGAAAGCGAAACTCCAACGGCGGCAATGCAGTGATAGTGAATCTTCGAAAAATCTGAAACCGGACATTGCGGCAAGAAGATTTGGCAACCATTTCAAGATATCCCCAAGGTCTCCTTAGGCCGAACTGTTGACCGATGGATTGCGGAACTGATGGTCTCCTTCGGTAGGAATTAGCCGTCCTTCAGAACTTAATCACGATGACACCAATACGGTAATCTACTCGTTCGCGCAATTCCTTGTCAGCGTTGGAATGTGGTCTATACTTAGCAAGAATCACTGCGACGATGGCCTGTGCCAGCGTGTTCAGGTTTGTCCGTCGACAGCCTGCGCACCAATTTATTTGCTATTCTTCCCCTCAAGTGTCTCTTGAATATATTTTCTGGGACTCGGCCCAGTCACACCCTTGACTACTCGATTTGCCGCATCAGCTACATCCTCTGTCAGTTCCATTCCCTTACCGACGGGTGATTCTGGCTTCAAATTATGGAATGTGGGTGTCGTAGCATTCTCCTGATGCATCTGCCCTGCCCTCCCCCCGCGATCATTAACCTCCGTTGCATTTTCGGAATATTCATGCAGCGCCGCGTGTTTGGCCTGATCACTTGGTTGGCCTTGCGGGGAAACGCCAGCATGCCCTGCACTTCCTTTCACCTGCGCCAGATTATCTGCTCCTGCCGATTCGACCGATTCACGGTTTTTCAAGCCACCACGGTTCGCTTCGTGCCGCGCCTGTATCGTCTCGGCTCCCTTAACCCGTCCAGCCATCTCACCCAACATCTTGTCGTAGTTCTGCGCGGTGTATTCCTCGATGTATGGACGAAGCTTGTGCGGATCGCCCATGATTCCCTGAAACTTTTCGTAGTTGTATTCGAGCTTGGGCAGCAGAAATTCCTTGATGAAGTTATCCTGAAGCTGAAGATTCGCCCCAAGCTGGCCGCTATGCGACATTTCCCACATCTGCCGATGCCCTTCCGTCTCCTGCATTGATGCACTAAAGGCATCGCGCGACTGCCGTGCGTGATCCAGCGATGCACGCATGCCTTCGCTGCCGGAAGTTTTGCCTTCATCGTTGCTTCGATAGTTGCGTTCCCAGCCGTTGTCGATCACGGTGCCAACCTTCTTACCAAAACTCGACTCTTTGGCGTACTGAGACATTTCCTCCAGAGAACGCGCTGTATCGGCAGAGTTACGCATTTTGCCCGACACTTCCACACCGCCACGAAGTCCGGCGATCTCAAGAAGTTTCGGAGTACTCATCCCCATCGATGCACCAACCATCAACTCCATCGCGACTTTTTCGCTGACACCGAGTTTTCTGGCCCACTGATCGACTTCACGCATGGTTTCATTGGCCTCGGTGCTCTGACTTGACCCGGTGCCGTGGCGGTATCCTGTGGTGTCACTGCTCCCCTTGGCGTGACTTCTTTCAAACCCGGCCTCCTGCTTGATAGCCGCGAGAGCACTTTCAGCGTACTCCGCAGATTGCTGCTGCGTTGCCTGCTGGGATCGCTCGTAATTCTCTTTTGCAGCGGCACCCATGGAATCGTTGAGCGCCATGTCGGCGCGGACTTCGCTTTTCGCCTGCTTGACGACGAAACCACCACCGGAAAAATTACTGTATTCAAATCCCCCTCGTGCCTGATAATTTGTCATGCCTTGCCGCAGGCTGGGGTTCATATCTACCGACAACCCCTTCATTGTGTCGTGGCTGGCATTATTGAGGGATGCGTTGCCCATCTGCATGTTGCCCATGGCCAGACTGCTGGCGGTTTTCTCCGCGTCGCGCGGGGGCGACACTAAACCTGCGACGGCCTGCAGGCCGACATCGCCCCCTTTCACGAGGGCAGCCGCTATGGCAGGAATGGATATGACCAGCATCCCTGCAATTGCCTGATCACTGACGATGGCGGTATTAAGAAAACTCATCTGTTCGATAGACAAGCCATTCCCGGCGCTGCCATTGGTGTATTGGCTTCTCGAATACATCGTGATGATGAAATTCATCACCGCATAGAGCGGTGCCCAGAGCTGAATCCAGAACAGGCTGGACGCATAGGACTTGATGATGCCCCCGGCCTGGTGGCCGCTGAGAACAACAAACATCAGGAAAACCGGAAAGATGGCGTACTGCACCAGTTCGATGGCATTGCGCACCTTGGGCATCGTGGATTCGGCAATTCGCGCCATCAGCTTGTAGGAGTCGCTTGTTGATCGAAGCGACTGTGCCATCGCAAGGTTGGTCTGAGCGCTGGCCGCATCGCCAATCTGTGCGGGCAGCATGTACTGCGCATCGATCATGAAATTGGCAACGATGGCCTGCTTGACCGCATCCTGTGCCGATGCCGAAACGCCCAGAAGATAATTGGTCGAGGTTGCCAGGGAACTCAGAATGGCAGTCCCGGCGTCTGCCTGAGTCATTTTCGGGTAGAGACGAGAACCCAGCAAGGTGATCTGATTGTTCGATTCCGCATCAATCTGAGTGGTGAGGGTCAGATAGGCGACATCGCAGCCGACCGTATTCATCACCGTCGGATCGATTGTGTCGCGCAAGGTAACCAGACGTGCCGGATTGGTCTTGCCGTTCAGCCCGGCCCAGATACTGTTGGACGCCTGAATATCCTCTTTCATGCGGATGTAGCCGGTAGCGATATCTGGTGCGACGCACTCCCGGTAAAACTCCAGCAAATTGCTGGTCAGGATGGGATTACTGCTCTTGACGGCAAGGCGCTCTGCCAGCACCCGGTGTCCGAACAAGGTCCCGTTCTTGCGGAACTGCACGTCATCGGGAAGGGCGAACACCGTCTCGAATGCCCCGGTCAACCAGTCACCCACCATACTCATGCTGTGCGCGAAAGCACCCAAACCGATGGGCACGTTGGCGACCGCAGCAGGAGGGGAATTCCCGGTGCGATCCACAATCATGACGGTCACTTTTGGCACGAGCAACATGGACTGGAAGATGGCAAGAAAGAAGAGCCACTTCCACATGCCATCCATCCGTTCACGTCCTGTCAGCGTAGCGATGACGACAACCATGATCCCGACGATTGCCATGGTACGCAGCAAATCAAGGTAATCTCCGCTGCTCATGATGGAAGCAACGGCATTGAACATCGCCTCCAGTTCGTCCACGTTCCAATAGGCATAGACCTCGTACATCAGTTGTTCCTGCCCTTCCTACCGGTTGAAGACCATCATGGACTGGAAGATATTGGTAGGCATGCCTGAGTTGAGGCTTTGATCCAGAAGCTGGAGCGAACGGCCCATTTCGGCAACCTGCATTCCTTTCAGATACTCTGCGCGCAACATGTCCCGAGCCTCCTGCTCGATTTCGTTGAGCCGACCAAGAATTTTTTCCGCAGCGGCGACGGCATCCGGGCCGCCTTTCCCGGACTCGTTCCGCAGGGCCTCGCGAAGTGTCTTTGAAAGACTCGTGAAGTAGGTGTAGGCGACATCCACGGCAATGAGCTGGGCATAGATGTCCTGCACGAAACCGCTGTTGCGGGCGAGTTTCATGAGTCCTTGGTATCCGGGAATCAATTGGCACTGACTGCCAAACGGGACGAGGTAAGCTTCGCCCATCAGGCCGACTTCCAATCCCAACTGACAAGCCTGAATGACAGCCGCAAAGACACTGCGAGGATCAGTTTCAGACAATTTCGGATTCAGTCGGAAGGCCGTCAGCGCGGTTCGCGTCATGCGATCAGGATTCAGATGCTTGGGCAGCGCGCGGGCAATTTCCCCCTTGAACTGCGCCAGCATGGCCGGGAAAGGCACCACGTTGGCCGTATTTCGATTATCGTCTGTATTCCCTTGGCGGGATTTTTGTATGTTGCGCAAAGTTTGAGACATGGTTTTCTCCAAAGAAAATGGCGGAGACACCATGGCCCAGAAGCGGGGACTGGTATCCCCGCCGGGGTTGATGAACTACTAAAGAAACCGCCGATCAGTCGGCGTACAACTCGAAATCTTCGGCGTTGGCTGCCCAACGTGGCAGCGAAATCAATTCGATCTCGCCACCCGGCTGGTAAGCCGGCCAATTTCCCGATTCCTGGCACCACTTCAAAAGCTGAAGTGCCGCCCGATACTTCTTGCGACCGACTTCGATGACTTCCGGGTCGGCGCGGTAGACTGCAACCGCATGCGGCGGCTCCTTTTCGGCAGCGATGAAAATGAATGGAAGCTCCATTCCCGTTGCCGCCTTGACACCGTCCACGTAGAAAGCTGCCTGCACGTCGTAGCCCACTGTCGCCACAGCCCGCGAGAAACCAGCAGCACTCGCATCGACACAGGACTTGAGGTCGGTGATGACTTCCCCGTTGAACCAGTCCGGACGACACTTGCAACAAATCCCGGTTGCAGGATCGTTCCAAAATACCGTAAGTTCGGCATCGCCACGACTGAGCAGTTTGGCCGCTCCCTTGTGAGAGTGAACTGCCGCGCGCATCAAAGTCAGCGTAGCCAACTCCTCCGAGGTGATCAGCGTTTTGCCCTGATTCTCAGCTTCGAACTTTGCGGCTGCTTCCTTGCCTTCCTTGGTGCGACGGTCGAATTTCTCTGCCACCGCGATTTCTTCAGAAAAGCGTTCCGGTTCCAAAATAAATGCATGAACCGCACTACCAAAAGCCATCGCGGGCGTCAGGTGGTGCGGATAATCAAGGTATTCACGAAGGTGGGCCGGACTTCTGAGTATCTTGACGATGCCCGTGTGTCCGATTGCCTTGTCTTCGTGATACCGCTTTGACGGCATGACAAGCATGCCTGGGTGACTTAAGTGCATGATGCCTCCAGTAAGAAAACCAGAGTCACCTACCCCTTGCGGAGACTGTGTCCCCGGCTGGGTTGAAAAATACTGTTTGTTTCCAGCGGCCAGTTACCGCCACTTGTTCGTGCGGATAACCGCTCGATCAAATACTTCTTTCCAGAATGCGCTCAAGGAACGCACTCGGGAAAGCCCCGGAATACCGGGGCAGAATTCATTCAATTTTCCTGGGGTGCTTTGACATGGATAGAGCCTTGCGGATCATGTCGCGGGTTTCCGGGTCGGTGCGCCCTTCCTTGAGCCTCTGGTAGAGATCGCAGGCAAAGGCCATCGGCAACGGGTCGAAGAATTGAACGATAAAGGGATGGGATTTCATGATTTTCTCCTGAGGTTGGTTAAACAGCCACAGCGAAAATCACTCCGGGCCTGGAGTGATCCCCGCAGGTCAAAGAGCTCTCGGTTGAAAGCGCTATGACCTGCGGGGAAGTCCCCCACAGGCAGTGCATATCAGATACCAAGCGCGCGAACGATTGGGCGGCTGATGATCCAGCCTGAAATGCAGCAAGCAAGAAGTACGAGTTCCATGAGATGCCTCCATAAAAAATGGGGGCACCCCTCCCCTGATGCGGAGGCGATGCCCCCGCACGGGGTTAAAATTTCAGGCGATTACTTCAAAGGAAGCATCACCATTTTTGCCAAGATCAGCTTCGATCCTGTTGCGACGTTGACGTATGTACGCAGGTACATCGTATTGCCGCCAGTCAATTGTTTTGTCCTCGACCACATCGACTACTTCGACCACATCGACCACATCGACTACTTCGACAACCTCGACCGCCTCAACCACATTGACCGCATCGGGCGTTGCCATTTTTTCTTGTGGCCGGATGAAAACGTTCTTCAAACTTTCAACTGCGAAGCGAAGAAATGACAGCACAACATGAAGCCCTGCCAGCATGGCCAGGACGAGAATGACGCGTTCCATAAACAAACCTCCTGATGAAAATGAGAGGCTGCTCCCAACCATGGGGAGTGACCTCCCGGTTGGGAAAAGATGAAACGAAATTCTCAGAACGGCTCAATGTCCGGCACATCCTCGAATGCAGGGCCGGTGGCCTGTTCTGGCTTGGCACCGGCTTTAACATTGCGCTTGGGTTTACCAGGCTGTGGCGTGTCCTTTTCAGACGGGCGAGAACCCAGCATTTGCATCTCGCTGGCGATGATCTCGACCACGTAGCGATCTTGACCTTCCTTATCCTGCCATTTACGCGTTTGAATACGGCCTTCCACGTAGATAGGCGAACCCTTCTTGAGGTACTCACCGACAACTTCAGCCAACCGGTTGAAAAAAATGACCCGGTGCCATTCGGTGAATTCCTTACGTTCGCCTGACTTGCTTTTCCGCGTCTCCGTCGTAGCAATTCTGATAGTAGCAATCGCTTCGCGTTCTTTGGTGTAGCGAACCTCGGGGTCTGCTCCAAGATGGCCGATGAGGGTGACTCTGTTCAATGATGCCATGCTGCCTCCTGACAATGATGGCAGGTAGGCCGCCGTATCCTGACGGGGCTGCCCCGCCGGGGTTAGAGAAAAATGCTGTTTATGAAGAAGGCCAGCTACCCTCAACTTCGACCGCCATAAGCGGAACGAAAGATGGCTGAATTCTGTGCCGCCAATTTCGCCGTGTGGCGTCGAAATGCGTCCATCTAGGTCACATTTCGAACTTCAGCATTGATGTCAGATAGGTACGCTCCCCCTTGATCACAACGGGAGACGTCAAATGGCAATGACACAGAAGCAGAGAAATATATCCACGCAAATTCCTTCAATCCGGCATGACAACAGCAGACCATTTCTTACCCAGAAAGCCTTGCTAAATTCGCTGCATGCGCAGCAGATTTTCGAGCGCGGCTATGAGATGTGCGCCAATGCGCTATTCTCATTGAGTGTCGTTTTACGATTCATAGGGACTGAGGAACAGGCGCAGGAAGTCGATGCGATGGTCGATACTCTGATCAATCAGGCATTGGAGGGAATTCAAAAGGAATCACTTCGGCTTAAAGAGATTGCTGAAAGCAACGGCATCGAAACCACCATCGGCTACACCAGCGCAAAAACAGTCGATGTCCAGATCACCTCGCCGCGTTCGATCAAATACCTGGCGATCATCCGCGAGTTCGACGGCATGATGGCTAACATGGATGCCCTCTGGCTGTCCTGTGTCATTACGGACACTCAATATGCGCGCGGGGTCTATGAATGGAAGCGGCGGATTCTTCGTCTTGCCGGTCAGATACGGCAGATCGCCACTCGTGCGGTTCTTGCTGCACGCAGGAAGGAAAATTCCGAGGTCATCGCTGAAGCAAGCGAAACTCAAGTTGCTGAAGCTGATAAGTCAGCATTCGAAACCGCCAAAGACAAAATCACCGAAGCAGAGTAAATGGAACTCAACTACCCTCTGGAGAAGATGTTTACGATCTCGGCCTTGTAGGCGTAATTACCGATACGTGATGAACGAACATGAATGACTACATATTCACCCATAGATGCATACGCCGAGACGAGTTACGGAAGATGATACCTCTTGCAGATTCCACAATTTACGAATTGGAAAAAGCCGGTAATTTTCCTAAGCGGTTCTATCTGACAGCTCGTTGCGTGGCATGGAACTTGGCAGAAGTTGAAGCGTGGATCGCAGAACGTAGATCTGCAATCATGCAACGGGCGGCCACTCCAGATGTGCGACTCCGTAAGAGTCGCCCAGTCACAGATCGCAGGGGATAAACTCTGTAGTTGTTTGAGTTCAAGTGTCGTGTCAGGCCGCCTTGCTCAAGATGGGTGTTACTTTCGCTCCTGAAATCCATCCATCAACCATGTTGGCCCATTGCTGAAGCATATCTTTTCTCTGCTCCGCATACTGAGCCTTGTTGTAAACAGCTCTGACACCCTTTTGCTCATGTGCAAGACTTTTCTCAATCCAGTCTGAGTTGAAACCCGCCTCATGCAGCAGTGTTGATCCCGTCCGACGTAGATCGTGGACGGTGAAGTCATCCAATAGAATATCCTTTTTTTTGGCCCTCTCAACAGTAACGTCGATAACACGATTTAGGGTTGCATTGGACATTCCCTTGTCGCCCTCATAACGAGATGGGAGCAGGAACTTCGACCCGCCTGCGCAGGTTTTAAGTGCAATCATGATGTCCATAGCTTGCTGAGACAGGAAAATCACATGTGCTCGTCTGGCTTTCATACGGACAGCGGGGATAGTCCAGGTAGCCGCCTCGAAATCGACTTCATCCCAAGTGGCTTTTAATAGCTCACTTTTCCTGACCAGCGTAAGCAAAATCAAACGCAGTGCGAGCTTGATGGTAGGCAAAGTACCGACATGTTCGATCTCCTCAAAGAAGAACCTGATTTCTTCTGGAGATAATGCGCGATCTTTCGGCTTGAAGGTGGCGATGGCCGATGCTTTAACATCATCTGCAGGATTAGCCACTTTATTCCCGCGCTCGATCGCATACCTGAAAACCTGTCCAACAATTTCCCTGACATGAACTGCGGTAGCAGGCGCATTACGGTTTTTGATTTTCTCGCAAAGATCGCGAAGATCTTCCGATGTGACCTCTCGCATCAATCTCCGCCCAAATACCGGTTGGATGTCCCGATCGATGATGCTTTTTCTCATGGCCTTCGTGCTGTCTGCCATCCGATAGTCTTTTAGCCAAAGATCGGTAAACTCGCCGAAGGTCTTTGCCTCTTTAGTTTTCCGCAGTGTTCGTTGCTTCTCTCTGGCTGGGGATTTCCCTGCAGCGATTTCTTTTTTTGCTGCCATCAGCTTTTCCCGCGCTTGGGCCAGATTCATTCCATCCGGCCCATAGTGACCCAAGACAATCGTTTCTCTCCGTCCGTTCAATCGATAGTCAAGTCGGAATGAAACGACACCTGTTCGTGTGACAGCGACGTAAAGCCCATCCCTATCGACCTTTTTATAGAGCTTTCCCGTGGGTTTAAGGTTTTTTAGCTGAGTGTCTGTAAGCATTTTTAAGTCTTCCTTTGTCCATTAATACCGTCAATTCAAATTTAATGAAAATCGGCCTGTAACCCGCATTACTTAAAGACTTTTTCTAATATGATACTGTCACACAGGCAAAATTTCAGTGTCGGTATTAATCATACGGCGTATGTAAAATAATGCCAACACCGTCAGCAGTACCGTCACCAGAATGAAATCGCCCCGATAGTTATCGATAGTAGAAAAAAGAAAACCCCTTGTATTTACAAGGGGTTTTGCGTGATTTTCAATAGTCGGCGATAGTCGCCGAAAGACATTAAATCATTCCCACTCTATAGTAGCTGGCGGTTTTCCCGATATGTCATATACCACACGATTAATTCCACGTACTTCGTTAATGATACGGTTGGAGACTTTCCCCAGAAGTGCATGCGGCAACTCTGCCCAATGGGCTGTCATGAAATCTTGTGTTTGCACGGCACGCAAGGCAACGACCCATTCGTAAGTTCGTCCATCTCCCATCACGCCCACACTTTTGACGGGAAGAAACACGGTAAACGCCTGTGAGGTCAGTTCATACCATGTTTTGCCACTCGCATCGCGAGTATTGCGCAGTTCTTCAATAAAGATAGCATCCGCTCGGCGCAAGAGTTCGGCGTATTCGTACTTGACCTCGCCAAGAATGCGTACACCCAGCCCCGGACCAGGGAAGGGATGCCGATAAACCATATCGGGAGGGAGTCCGAGTGCTACACCGAGTTCTCGAACTTCATCCTTGAATAATTCACGCAAAGGTTCAAGCAGTTTTAGGTGAAGCGAATCAGGCAAGCCCCCAACGTTATGATGGGACTTGATTGTGTGTGCCTTCTTGGTCTTGGCCCCCGCAGACTCAATCACATCTGGATATATTGTGCCCTGAGCCAGCCATTTGGCCTGTGCCAGTTTGGCCGACTCGCGCTGAAATACTTCAACAAACTCACGACCAATAATTTTGCGCTTTTGCTCGGGATCAGAAACTCCCACCAGATGCTTCATGAATTCAGCACTGGCGTCAACATGAATAACTTTTACGCCCAGATTCTTCGCAAAAGTTTCCATCACCTGAACGGCTTCATTCAAACGTAGCAGTCCATTATCAACAAACACGCAAGTCAGTTGCGTACCAATTGCACGATGCAACAAAGCCGCCGCAACGGATGAATCAACACCACCGGACAATCCTAGTATCACTTCTTCATTGCCGACCTGTGCACGAATTTTATCAACGGCTTCTGCAATGTAATCCGGCATATTCCAATCTTCGCCACAGCCACAAATGGTATGCACAAAGCGCTCGATCAGCGCTCGTCCCCGATAAGTGTGAGTCACTTCAGGATGAAATTGCACAGCATAGAACTGGCGTGCTTCATCAGCCATGGCTGCAATCGGAGTGGCCTCATTGGAGGCAATCACTGAAAAACCGGACGGCAATGAGGTCACTTTATCACCGTGGCTCATCCACACATCCAGCAACCCGTGGCCCTGTTGATTGGTTTTATCCTGTATTCCCTCAAACAGCTTTGAATGACCACGGGCACGAATTTCCGCATAACCAAACTCCCGCACTTTGCCACTTTCTACGGCGCCGCCCAGTTGGGCCGCCATGGTTTGCATGCCGTAACAAACACCCAGTACCGGAATACCCAATTCAAAAACAATTTGAGGCGCTTTGGGCGTTTCTTCCTCATAAACCGAGTTTGGTCCGCCGGACAAAATGATACCGGACGGGTTAAATTCCCGAATGGCCTCCGACGTCATATCCCATGGATGCAGTTCGCAGAAAACGTGGGTCTCGCGGACACGGCGCGCAATCAACTGGCTGTACTGGGAACCAAAGTCGAGGATGAGAATTTTTTTATGCATATCAATTAAATAAAAATATAATGCGTGGATATTGAAATGTGATTTGACAGCTCATTTTCACATCTCGCTATGGAATCTCAGGTCAAAGGCTACGGTCAGTCAACATGATAATTTGGTGCTTCCTTGGTAATCTGAACATCATGCACATGTGACTCACGGATACCCGCAGAGGTAATCTCAACGAATTCTGCCTTGGTATGCATCGTGGCTATATCCGGGCAACCCAGATAGCCCATGCTTGAACGCAGACCTCCCATCAACTGATGGATCACAGCCAAAACGCTCCCCTTGTAGGGCACTCGTCCTTCCACGCCTTCCGGTACCAGTTTGTCCTGGTTACCGCTTTCGTTATCTTGAAAATACCGGTCACTGGAACCTTGCTGCATCGCTCCCAGACTCCCCATGCCCCGATAAGATTTATACGAACGCCCCTGGAACAATTCGACTTCACCCGGCGCTTCTTCCGTGCCGGCAAATAACCCGCCCAGCATCACCACATTGGCTCCCGCAGCAATGGCCTTGGAAATATCGCCGGAAAACCGCACACCGCCATCGGCAATCAGCGGCACACCGGTACCTTGAAGCGCATCCGCAACATTTTGAATGGCGCTGATCTGTGGTACTCCCACTCCTGCAACCATACGCGTCGTACAAATTGAGCCGGGGCCAATACCCACTTTAACACCATCTGCGCCATGATCCATCAATGCTCTGGCAGCGGAACCGGTAGCAATATTGCCTCCAATCACTTCAACTTGCGGGAAGCTTTTCTTCACCCATTGAACACGATCCAACACGCCCTGTGAATGGCCGTGGGCCGTATCCACAATCAGCACATCGACGCCTGCCTCAACCAGCAAGGTCGCACGTTCTTCCGTACCCTCTCCCACTCCGATCGCTGCACCTACGCGCAAACGACCCAACTCATCTTTGCAAGCCAGTGGATGTTCGCTCGATTTCAAAATGTCTTTTACGGTAATCAATCCGCACAATTCAAATGCCTCGTTGACCACCAATACGCGTTCGATCCGATGCTGGTGCATCAATACCCGCGCTTCGTCCCGGCTGGCATTTTCCCTCACGGTAATCAGGCGCTCACGTGGCGTCATAATATTGATGATAGATTGATCGAGATTGGTTTCAAAACGCAGATCGCGGTTTGTGACAATGCCTACTACTTTCTTGCCATCGACTACGGGCAAGCCGGATATTTTGTGCTGCCGGGTAAGACTCAGCACATCCCGTACCGTCATATCCGGTGCAATGGTGACCGGATCTTTGACGACTCCGCTTTCAAAACGTTTGACTTTGGAAACTTCCAGTGCTTGCGCTTTGGATGTCATGTTTTTGTGAACTATACCAATGCCCCCCTCCTGCGCTAACGCAATCGCCAGACGTGCTTCAGTAACCGTGTCCATGGCGGCAGAAAGCAGCGGGATGTTCAGTCTAATTTTACGGGTTAGCTGGGTATGCAGACTAACATCCCGTGGCAGCACATTTGAATGTGCAGGAACCAGCAGGACATCGTCAAAGGTTAGCGCCTTCTGGATAATACGCATGGGAAACATCCTTTGCAAAGCGAAGCATTATAGCAAAATAATGGGATTCCCAATGCACCAAACGTTTAGGCATTTTTTATGCCTTCAAACTTATGGGTAGACAGGAAAACTTATTGAAGCTGATAAATTCAACTCATCCACGATTTTATTTGGTGCTTCGAACCTAACTTGCTGGCAGAACAAGGATATTGATGGTAAATTATACCCAACATTTTCATAGCATTTGACACTCGGCCAAGACATTTTAGCAATCGGAAAAACAGGTTTCGAAATTCAATTTTAGAATGCCCCTTCTCCCCAAATCGGGAATGGAGTCATGGAGTATCCCGTGTCAAAATTTAACGTCAATCTGCACGAAGCCATTTATTCATTGTCGGATGCGCTGGATTTGGTCGGTATAACTCATATCCGCCATGGTAAGCGCGTCGCCTTCATCGCTGCGGAATGTGGTAAACATCTGGGTTGGTCCGGGCAAAGAATGGATGATTTATTCGAGGCGGCTATATTGCATGATATCGGCGTCGCGAAAACCATTGTTCACTCCAGACTCGCCCAGTTCGAATGGGAAAACGAAGCCGATCATTGCAGGATCGGTTCGGATTTATTAAAAACCTGTCCGTTGCTTGTCAATCTCGCGCCGATTGTTCACCACCATCACACCCATTGGTCTGAAATCAAAGAAATTGATTTACCTTCCGAAACGAAAATAATTGCTAACTGTATTTACATGGCCGACCGGGTAGATGTTCTCACCTTATCGTCAAAATTCGATCAATCGAATATTTTGCTGTCCAAAGAATCCATAAGAGAACAAATTCTGCAAAAACGCGGCGACTGGTTTGCTGATGAACTGGTCGATGCTTTCATGACCATTTCAGAGTCTGAAGCATTCTGGTTTTCTCTTGAGAATGAGCACGTCGATGGGTATGCAAAAACATGGGTTTCTGAAACACAGATTCAGGAAATGGAATTTGATGAACTTAGAAGCATCATGCTTATATTTTCTTACGTGGTGGATGCAAAAAGCCCTTTTACTAAAGCCCATTCGGATGGGGTAGCCAAATTGGCCAGGTACCTTGGCACTGTATTTGAGTTGTCAGTCGATCGTTGCGAAATGCTTGAACTGGCCGGTTTGCTGCATGACATCGGCAAACTTAGGCTTCCGGATGAATTATTAGAGAAGCCCGAAAAACTGACCTCTGATGAATACACTTTAGTCCAAAGGCACAGCTTTGATACTTATAACATTCTCAAGAATATCAGAGGATTGGAGAAGATTACACAATGGGCTTCGCAGCACCATGAACGTGTGGATGGATCCGGTTATCCTTACCATATGGTTAAAAGCTCCATTTCTTTAGAGGCAAGAATAGTCGCGGTAGCCGATGTATTTCAGGCCTTGGCTCAGAATCGTCCCTACCGGAAATCACTCAACCCGGACAAAATCATGGAAATATTGAACGGACAGGTTGCCAATGGGAAACTGGATCGTGAAATCGTAAATTGCGTTGATCAACACTTGCAAGCATGCTGGAACGTGGCTCTATCTTTAAACTAAGCTGGTAGCTATTTCATTCCCTGACGGCTGCGGATTTTGCCACGCTGGACAACAATCTGTCGGGAGCCAATCTCCGCCCCAGCAAATCTCCTACACCGATAAATTTTCCGGCTCCATACAAGCGAACTTTTCCATCCGCCAGGCCGATATCCAATCCCAGCCTCTGCCCTTGAGCCATACGGGTCACCTGCACTGCGTCCAACTCTAACATTGGTAAATCCTGCAGCATGCAATCCACTGGCAACAGACTTGCATCGCGCTCTTCAGTCGACATCGCTTCAAGCTGCTCCATACTCAAAGCATTCACAATACTGAAATCACCAATTGCCGTGCGGTGCAAACCGCGCAAATGAGCGCCGCAACCCAAAGCATTTCCAATGTCTTCGGCAAGAGTGCGAATGTAGGTTCCCTTACTGCATCTTACGGTGATGTCCATTTCATCACCGGCAAAGCGATCCAGAACAATATCGAAAATGGTCACGCTGCGGCCTGCTCGTTCTATCGTTTCTCCGTTACGAATATATTCATATAAAGGCTTACCTTGATGTTTAAGCGCACTGTACATTGGCGGAATCTGATTGATTTCACCAATAAAACGATCCAAAACAGAACGAACTTGGCATTCGTCAACCTCAACTTCACAGCTCCGAATGATTTCCCCCTCAGCATCACCGGTAGTAGTCGTTTTGCCCAATTTGACCAAAGCACGGTAGGTTTTGTCCGCATTCAAAAGACCGGTTGAAAATTTGGTAGATTCGCCAAAACAGATAGGAAGAAGCCCTGTTGCCAAGGGATCAAGGGTGCCTGTATGCCCTGCTTTTTCGGCCTGAAACAGGCGACGCACTTTTTGCAGGGCGGTGTTTGAGCTAAGATGAAGTGGCTTGTTAAATAAAAGAACGCCATCCAAAGGACTTATATTACGTGCCATAAGAAGCTCCCTCCCTTGTCAAGGAAGCGGCGGTTTTACCTCGCCAGATTGCGTTTCGCCCGAATGGGTCTTGTCGCTGGCAACCGCTTGATCGATAAGTTGTGAGAGATGAGCTCCTCGTTCAACTGATGCATCGAAAACAAAATGCAATTGAGGCGTGATGCGTAATTTCATGCGGTGAGCTACTTGGCTCCGCAGATAGCCACTTGCCCGCTCCAAGCCCTCTTGAACAGCCTTGTGTGAGCCATCCAGCGTGGTAAAAAAAACCTTGGCATGAGAATAATCCCGCGCCACTTCAACACCGGTCAGTGTGACCATGCGCACGCGGGGATCTTTCACCTCCAGACGAACCAGTTCGGCCAATTCGCGTTGAATCTGCTCGGCAATACGGTCTGTTCTGGTATAGTCTTTTGCCATTCGATCTGACGCTTAAAGCGCACGCGCCACTTCGATAATTTCAAAAACTTCAAGCTGGTCGCCTACCTGTAGGTCGTTGAAACCGCGTAACGACAGTCCGCATTCAAAATTGGACTTAACCTCTTTGACGTCATCCTTGAAGCGCTTGAGTGAATCAAGTTCACCGGTATGAATCACCACATGGTTACGCAACACACGAATCTGCGAATTTCGTTTGACCATTCCTTCCATCACGTAGCCACCCACCACCGTACCAATCTTCGAAATAACGAATACTTGGCGAACTTCAATCATACCCAGAATGCTTTCCTTTTTCTCCGGTGCAAGCATACCGGACAGAGCTGCTTTAATTTCATCTACCATCTCGTAGATGATATTGTAGTAGCGAACATCCACGCCTGAAGCCTCGGCCAGCTTGCGAGCAGCCGCATCCGCCCGTGTATTGAAGCCGATGACAACTGCCTTCGAGGCAAGTGCCAAATTAATATCAGATTCGCTGATCGCACCCACCGCACTGTGGATGATATTGACTTTCACCTCGCCGGTAGACAACTTAAGCAGAGAGTTCGAAATCGCTTCGCATGAGCCCTGCACATCGGCCTTAACGATCAGGGCCAGACTGCGCACTTCACCTTCCGACATTTGTTCAAGCATATTTTCCAGCTTGGCGGACTGTTGCTTCGCCAGTTTTACGTCGCGGAATTTACCTTGGCGGAACAGTGCAATTTCTCGTGCTTTTTTCTCATCCGATAATACGAGTACATCTTCGCCGGCAATCGGCACTTCAGACAACCCTTGAATTTCAACCGGTATTGAAGGCCCGGCCTCATTGATAGCTTTACCCGTTTCGTCCAACATGGCACGCACGCGACCGTATACCGCACCAACCAATACCGTGTCACCACGCTTTAGTGTCCCGGATTGAACCAGCATCGTTGCCACCGGTCCTTTACCTTTGTCCAGGCGAGCTTCGATAACGATTCCCTTGGCATTGCTTTCCTTGGGCGCTTTTAATTCGAGAACTTCGGCTTGTAACAGCACCCCTTCAAGCAATGAATCAATGCCCTGACCACTCTTGGCTGAAACTTCAACAAACATGGTATCACCGCCCCAATCTTCGGGAACCACCTGTTGTGCAACCAGCTCTTGTTTGACTCGTTCCGAATTGGCTTCCGGCTTATCGATCTTGGTCACCGCTACCACGATAGGTACTCCAGCCGCCTTGGCATGGTGAATCGCTTCGATGGTTTGCGGCATCACGCCGTCATCAGCTGCTACTACCAGAATCACGATGTCAGTTACTTTGGCACCCCGTGCACGCATGGCGGTAAAGGCCTCGTGCCCCGGCGTATCAAGAAAGGTAATCATGCCACGAGGCGTATCTACATGATAAGCACCAATGTGCTGGGTAATCCCCCCTGCTTCGCCACTTGCCACGCGGGTGCGACGAATGTAATCCAGCAAGGATGTCTTACCGTGGTCAACGTGACCCATCACGGTAACCACCGGAGCGCGCGGCTCATGCGGGGCATTCTTGTGTTCATCAGCTTCGTCCAGATAAGCACCCGGATCGTCAGCCTTGGCCGGTTTGGCAATATGTCCCAACTCTTCCACGGCGATCATCGCGGTTTCCTGATCCAGCATCTGGTTGATCGTCACCATGGACCCCAGATTCATCAGCACTTTGATAATTTCGATCGCCTTGATGGACATCTTCTGGGCAAGTTCTGCTACGGTGATGGTTTCAGGAACCATCACCTCCCGAACAATCGCTTCCGTTGGCATAGAGAATGCGTGCTGAGCTGTTTCTTCCTGTTTTGTATGCTTGTCATGATGACGAGGACCTGCACGTCCCCGACCTGCTGTCCATCCACCCGGACGAACTTCAGTCGTTGCAGGTGTACGCTTCTTATGACCCGATTCATTCCACGGGCTGTTCTTGTCGGGAGGCGCAGCTTTGGCACCCTTTTTGGCAACGGGCTTGACAACCTTGTCACCAGGTTTGGGAGACGGTTTATGCAAGGTGCCTTCGGCCAGACCGACCTTCGCAACCTGAGCAGTTTCTACAACTGGAAGTTCAGGGATGACCTCTGGAACAATAACAGGAGGTTGCTCAACAACAGGCTCGACAACCGGCTCAACCACCGGGGCTGCTCTGCGTTTGCTGCGTTCCTTTTTGGCTAATACTTCAGCAGCCTGACGTGCAGCCAATTCAGCCTGACTGCGTGCCTCTGCTTCCCGGAGAGCGCGTTCATGTTCGTCAATTTTACTAACGACAGTCTTTTCAGGTTTAACTTCCGGCGCAGCCAAAACGGGTTCCACCGCTACGACTTCCGGTTGCGGAATAGGTTTTACCGGTTCTGGTTGAGGTGCCTCAGCCTGAACTACAGGTTGAACTGCAGCTGCTGCAACGGGAGCAACAACACGTTTTTTGCGAACCTCGACTTGAATCGTGCGCGGTCTGCCCGTGGCGTCAGATTTTTTGATCTCGGTTGTCTCACGGCGGGTAAGGGTAATTTTAGCCTTTGAACTGCTTGCTCCATGCGCGCTACGCAGATGCTCCAGTAATTGAGCCTTATCCTGTTCCGAAATAAAATCGGCTTCGTTCTGTTTGGCCACTCCGGCCGCATTTAGTTGTTCCAGCAACAGCCCAACCGGCAAGCCAAGCTCGCCGGCAAACTGCGCCACATTCAATTTTGCCATTACTACCCCTTAACCACTAAGCCGGAAGAACCGGAACTAATGTAGGTCGGATTATTCCGACATAGTGAGTTCACCCCACCCTACGATTACAACTTTGCCAAATGACAAAAGCTGTTAAAAAACGTTACATATTAAACAAACCAGGGTGCACGGGCAGTCATGATCAGCTGATTCGCGCGTTCACCATCCATGGCAGTCAATTCAACCAGTTCATCAACATCGAGATCAGCCAACTGATCCTGAGTGCCTATACCCTTGCCCGCAAGTGTGCGTGCAGTTTCCTCGTCCATGCCTTCAATTTTGAGCAAGTCTTCAATACCATGTTCCACTTTTTCTTCGCTGACAATCGCTTCTGTAAGAAGCGCATTGCGTGCACGACTACGCAACTCGTTTACGGTGTCTTCATCGAAAGATTCAATTTCCAGCATTTCATCCAGCGGAACGTAGGCGACTTCTTCAAGCGTATTGAAACCTTCCTGCACCAAAATGTCGGCAACCTCCTCATCCACATCCAGCTTGGCAATAAACAAATCCCGGATCTTGGAAAATTCTTGCTCATTCTTTTGACCGGATTCTTCTTCCGTCATGATATTGAGTACCCAACCGGTTAATTCAGTTGCCAGGCGGACATTCTGACCATTACGACCAATGGCTTGTGCCAGATTTTCTTCCTCAACAACCACATCCATGCTGTGATTTTCTTCATCGACCACAATGCTGGTCACGTCGGCTGGAGCCAGAGCATTGATAACCGAAGTGGCGGGATCTTCCGACCACAAAACAATATCAACGCGTTCGCCTGCCAATTCATTGGTCACCGCCTGCACGCGAGAACCGCGCATACCAACACAGGTACCAATCGGGTCGGTGCGGGCATCATGCGAGCGCACTGCAATTTTGGCACGGGCACCGGGATCGCGTGCTGCACTGACAATTTCCATCATTCCTTCTTCGATTTCAGGAACTTCGAGTTCGAACAGCTTGATCAGAAACTCTGGCGTAATGCGCGACAAAACAATTTGAGGTCCGCGTACAGAGCGATCCACACGCAGTAAATGTGCGCGAACGCGATCGCCAACACGCATATTTTCTTTGGGTATCATTTGGTCGCGAGGCAATAGCGCTTCAATCTTGCCGAATTCGATAATGGCACTACCCCGCTCGATACGTTTCACCGTACCCGATACCAGATGCTCTTTTCGATCCATAAAATCGTTCAGGATTTGTTCACGCTCGGCGTCGCGAATCTTCTGGAAGATAACCTGCTTGGCGGCCTGTGCGCCAATGCGGCCGAAATCGATAGACTCCAACGGTTCCTCAATGAATTCACCGAGCTGAATATCCGGATGGGTCTTTTGTGCTTCAACCAGTTTGATGTGTAGTTCGGGCGTTTCAAAAGTCTCATCGTCCATGACTTCCCAGCAGCGGAACGACTCATACTCTCCAGTATTGCGGTCAATTTTGACGCGCACATCAGCTTCTTCGTCATAACGCTTTTTGGTGGCAGAGGCTAAAGCAGATTCCAGCGCGCCAAACACAATTTCCTTTTCCACATTTTTTTCGCGCGCCAAGGCATCTACTAACAACAAAACTTCACGACTCATAACTGTCTCCAACTAACGGGCATTAATTCCCGGATAAATCCGGGTAACAATATTAAAATTAAAATGTCGGCACCAAACGTGCCTTGTCTATATTCGATAGCTCAATGGATACCCAATTGCCATCCACTTCCAATTGCAATACTCCTTCTTGCACTTCCCCTAAAATGCCGCTGAAGTTCTTACGGCCAGCCAATGGCATGCGCAATTTAATTTGCACTTTTTCGCCATTGAAGCGCACGAAATCGGCTTCTTTTTTGATAGGCCTATCCAAGCCTGGCGACGAAACCTCAAGCCGTTCGTAATTCACACCTTCAACCGTAAACAAGCGAGTCAACTGGTGACTGACTTGTTCACAATCTTCCAGCGTGATACCCGCTGGCTTATCCATCAATACACGCATCAGGCCCCTGCCGGACACTTCCAAGTCAACCAGCTCATAGCCCAAGCCGGTTAAAGTTGTTTCTACAAGCCTCAGCGCATCCATGTTTCTTTCCCACAAATAAAAAACGGGCCGAGGCCCATCCGAAAAACTGCGCGGATTATAGCAAACTAAATCAACTAATGAAACGGAAAAAACGTTCTCAGCCTTGCAGCAAGGCTAGAATTTCATTGAGTTCATGGCGTAGTTTCGAAGGATTGATAGCCTGCGGAGGCAATTCTTCCTTTGAGGCCACTTCATGCTGGGTGGCGAATTGATCCAGACGGCTTCGTGCACCGCTAATTGTAAAACCATCTTCGTACAGCAATTCCCGAATACGACGAATCAGCATGACCTCGTGGTGCTGATAATAGCGTCGATTACCGCGTCGTTTCACAGGTTTCAATTGTGTAAATTCCTGCTCCCAATAGCGCAGCACATGCGATTTGACCCCGCACAAATCGCTTACCTCTCCAATGGTGAAGTAGCGCTTGGCGGGGATCGGGGGTAATTCTGAACTAGGCGAGTGATTTTCCATCATAATTCTTTTCTACCATACTCTTGAGCTTCTGGCTTGGATGAAAAGTGACTACTCGACGTGCGGT
>Ga0364859_10232_pt1 | contig 39052 bp, 32 predicted proteins | sample ExccelAu500001D3_FD_206911 | JGI IMG/M metagenome (GOLD analysis project Ga0364859, IMG submission 206911) | Enriched cells from Trout Bog Lake Hypolimnion, Wisconsin, USA - BchlTB.Aug20.5000.01 .D3 | ecosystem: Environmental > Aquatic > Freshwater > Lake > Hypolimnion/Profundal zone | place: USA... | reverse complement strand
ATTATTTTATCTTTGCTAAATGGCAAAGGCACTATCAGTTATCGTGAAAGAGAGCATAAAGGAGCTCAAATCAATTCAGCGGCAAAAGCCCTCATATTACAGTCGGATCCAGATGCTTCTTCTCATCAAAGAAGGAAAGTTCATTACTAAAGATGCATTGGCAGATGCATTGAAAGTGAGTACGCAGTCTGTGCATATCTGGCGCACAAAGTATAACGCAGGTGGCATTGACAGATTGCTTGAAGATAACCGGGGAGGTAAACCGGCCAAGATCACAGCATCAATTCACAAGCAACTCAGCGACCGTCTTAATAGTAGTAAACAAGGATTTAAGTCCTTTATTGAAATACAACAATGGCTCAAGGAGAATTTTGGATTAGAAATGCAATATCAGGCAGTCAATAAGTACATCAAGCGAAAGTTTGGAGCCAGACCCAAGGTGGCTCGCAAGAGTCACATCAATAAAGATGATAGCGCTGTGGCGTTATTTAAAAAAACTATCTGAGGAGCTCAAACATATTAAAAATAAGAAAATAAAAAGCAATTGTACATCAGTAAACATGTACTTTCAGGATGAAAGCAGGTTTGGATTAATGACTATCCTTCGTCGAATGATAACTGCTAAAGGAGTAAAACCCATCGCTACCTACCAGCACAAGTTTAAGAACCTTTATTTGTTTGGTGCTTTCTCAGGTATTAACGGAGCCCACTTCCTACTAGAGATGCCTTATTGTAACAGCGATACATTTCAGGTATTTCTCGACATGTTCGCACAATCCAATCCAGATGAGTTTAAAATACTAATCCTCGACAACGGTGCTTTCCATCATGCAAAAACATTAGTCCTTCCAGACAACATAGCACTGCTGTTTTTACCGCCCTATAGTCCTGAACTAAACCCGGCAGAAAATATGTGGCAGCACATCAAAGCAAAAGTGAGTTTAGCTGTACATAAAACACTCGCAGACCTTCAAAACAAATTATCTGAAACAATACAAAAGGACGTTGACGAAACAATAGTGAAATCAATCTGTGGCAGAGAATTTTATGTCAATAATTTTCAGTGTGTTTTTAATGTCTAATTGGTATAATTTAGATTTGGGATACTGCCTTTTTAAAGCCCTGTATACGGCAGTTGCGGCTGTACTTTTCCCTATGCCCCATCGATCCGGAAGAATATTTTCATTTGGATGTGTGATTTATTTAAAAATTGAAAATTCGGTTATTGACTGTGGCTAGCGCTATTCTTTCTGCACTTTTCTTACAAACACATTGCCCGTACCGTCTGTTACTTGGACAAAATATATTCCGGGTGGAAATGCGGAAACATTAATCTCGGCTTTTTCGGCATCGAATACTTGATCATAAACTTGCTGGCCGATAAGGTTGTCTATGGTTACCTCGGATATTTTATTTTTGGAAGTCAAATTTAGGATATTATCAATAGGATTAGGGTAAATAGAAATATCGGATTCTTTGCTTATCAAATCTGCGTCAAGCGCTAAATCACAAGTTGTTGGGATCGTAACTTTGTAAACCATGTGATTGTAATAATCAGAAATATATAAGTTGCCGGATGTATCTATGCAAACTCCATTGGGGTGATTTAACGAAGCACTTGTCGCTGCCCCCCCTATGCCTGTGTCTCCGGCAAATCCATTTCCGGCGACAGTTGTTATGATATTAGTAGCGACATCAATTCTTCTTATTATACTGCTATCTTCATCGGCAAAATAGAGATTACCACATTTATCAAAACACATCGCGCTCGCCTTGGAAATCATTGCATCAGTTGCTGCTCCCCCATCCCCTGAATAGCCTACTACACCATTGCCTGCAATTGTACTTACTATATTTGTAGTTGCATCAATTTTCCTAATCCTTCCATTATCCCAATCACCTATGTACAGATTGCCACTCTTATCAATTTGAAGTCCAATTACACGACTAAATCGTGCATTCGTAGCTAACCCACCGTCGCCAGAGTAACCTTCAATTCCCGTCCCAGCAAACGTAGTTATGATATTCGTCGACATATCTACCTTCCTCACACGATAATTAAATTCATCTGAGAAAAAAATTGCGTGTCGGGTTGCATCAATGCAAACTCCAAAAGGTCCATCTAATTTTGCAGATGTAGCTGGACCTCCATCCCCCGAATACCCTTCGATATTGTTGCCTGCGTAATCGCTAATCCAATTTGTTGATATGTCAATTTTCCTGACGGTACTCGTCCAGTAATCGGTGACGTACAAATTGCCGACTGTGTCTGAGTAAACAAAATAAGGGCTAACTAGTTGAGCATCTGTTGCTGGTCTGCCGTTCCCGGTTGATGTTGCCGTATCGCAACCAGCTATTGTTGAAATAATACCCGTGTTTATATTAACATCTCGAATTCCATCTTCTTCACAAATTAATATATTACCTCTATTGTCAAAACTAACTCCGACTGGAAAAGCTAATGTGGCATTTGTTGCTAGTCCGCCGTCCCCGCTTCCCCCTGCGACACCAGTTCCCGCATAGGTAGAAATGACCTGACCATTTACGCTCAAGGGTAGAAGTAAAAATAAGAGGTTAATCAATTTCATTTTACAAAAATATACTATTATCGCATTTATTGCAATTCGCGATCTCGGTGTGCAAAAAAAGGTAGAGCGCGGGTCTTTACTGTTCTTCCAGCTCTTTCCGTAAGTTGCGCGGGCACAAATGAAAGTTTAGATTTGTTGCAGGATAAACTTTGGCTTATGCTGCTGGGATTTGATATAGGGGGTACTAAGTGCGCTGTGTGCATAGGGCGAAAGACGGGGGATGGACTGCCTGAAGTTGTAGACAAGGTGATCTTGCCTACGGCAGATGGGCCTGCTGTGATGATGGACTTACTGTTTCATCATGCAGCACGGCTACTGGGTAAGCATGGCTTTGCGAATGGCGATATCGATGGCATAGGGATCTCGTGCGGCGGGCCTTTAAACAGTAAGACCGGCACTATTTTATCTCCGCCAAATCTGCCGGGATGGGACAATGTAGCGATTGTAGCTATCGCGGAACAAAGATTCGGGCGGCGGGCGGTACTACAAAACGACGCCAACGCGTGTGCGGTAGCCGAATGGAAGTATGGCGCGGGCAGGGGGTATGATGATGTGGTGTTCCTGACGTTTGGCACCGGCATGGGCGCAGGGCTGATACTCAATGGACAATTATATGCCGGGAGCACGGACGGCGCAGGCGAGGCAGGGCATATACGGTTGCGGGATAACGGGCCGGTGGGTTTTGGCAAGGTGGGTTCGTTTGAGGGTTTTTGCAGTGGCGGCGGTATAGCGCAACTGGCGCAAACAAAGGCCCGCGAGCTGCTGCGAATGGGTGAAAAACCATCCTTCTCCCCTACGCTTGAAGATGTGCCAAAGATAACGGCGAAATCTGTGGCGGAGGCAGCTTACAGTGGCGACGCTGCGGCAATAGACATCTACGGGACCAGCGGCAGGTACTTAGGCCGGGGGCTAGCCATACTCATAGACCTGCTGAACCCACAGGCGATCATAATAGGAGGTATTTATACACGGGCGCAATCGCTATTGGAGCCGCAGATGCGGGAGGCGCTGGCGCAGGAGGCTTTGCCGGGTGCGCTTAGCGCATGCCGGATAGTACCCGCTGCGCTGAACGAAAGCATAGGCGATATGGCCGCACTGGCGCTGGCTGATATGGCGAGTGCGTAGCCATGCAGGCGCAAAAAAATACAGCCCCGGATATCAGGGCTGCAATTTTTTTAGGGCCACTTGCCGGTACCTTGTGAGGCCGGAAAGGGCAGACTGTTTGCTTATCGAATTTATGCTTCCTGCTTCATCATTTTAGAGAACTTCTTACGGTCTTCTTCATTGAGCATGATCTTGCGGAGGCGTATGTTCTTTGGCGTTACTTCTATGCACTCATCCTGCTGTATGTACTCCATACATTCTTCCAGGGTCATCTGGATCTTCGGGGTGATCCTTACAGAATCATCGGTACCGCTGGAGCGCATGTTGGTGAGCTTCTTGGTTTCCGCTACATTCACCACGAGGTCACCTGGCTTGATGTGCTCACCTATGATCTGGCCTTCATACAATTCTTCTCCCGGATCTATAAAGAACGCGCCCCTATCCTGCAGCTTATCTATAGAATAGCCTGTGGCCTTACCTGACGCCTTAGCCAGCAATACGCCATTGCTACGGCCGGGGATGAACCCCTTCCAGGGCTTGTATTCATCGAAACGGTGGGCCATTACGGCTTCACCCTGGGTGTTAGTAAGCATCTGCGAACGCAGGCCTATGAGACCGCGCGACGGGATGTCGAATTCCAGGTGCTGCATTTCGCCCTTGGTATCCATAACGTGCATTTCGCCCTTGCGCTGTGTTACCAGGTCTATGACCCTGCCGCTGAATTCAGCAGGAACATCTACTACCAGTACTTCATAAGGCTCGCATTTCTTGCCATTGATCTCCTTGGTAAGTACCTGCGGCTGGCCCACGGTAAGTTCGTACCCTTCGCGGCGCATTGTTTCCACAAGTACGCTTAAGTGGAGGATACCACGGCCATAAACCAGGAATTTGTCAGCGTCGTCGGTTTCAGAAACACGCAGCGCCAGGTTCTTTTCCAGTTCCTTCATCAACCGGTCGCGGATGTGGCGGCTGGTCACAAATTTACCTTCCTTACCAAAAAACGGTGAGTTGTTGATGCTGAACTGCATGTTCATCGTAGGCTCATCGATAGGTATGATCTTTATTGGTTCGGGGTTGTCGAAGTCAGCAACTGTTTCGCCGATCTGGAAACCTTCTATGCCCACAATGGCACAGATGTCGCCGCACTGCACTTCAGTAACTTTCTTCTTGCCCATATCCACAAACACATAGAGTTCCTTCACCTTGCTGCGCTGCATGGTGCCATCTATTTTGCACAGCATCACATTCTGGCCTTCCCTCATCACACCACGTGTGATCTTACCGATGGCGATACGGCCAAGGAACGAAGAATAATCGAGGGATGTAACCTGCATCTGTACAGGCCCTTCTACAACAGTAGGGGCCGGCACTTTTTCCAGTATGGTATCCAGCAATACGGTGATGTCGGTAGTAGGGGTGAGATTAGTGTTGAACCACCCCTGCTTGGATGAACCATAAACGGTAGGGAAATTCAATTGCTCTTCGGTAGCATCGAGCTGGAAGAACAATTCAAATACGGCATCGTGCACTTCTTCAGGACGGCAATTAGGCTTGTCCACCTTATTGATCACCACTATGGGGTGAAGGTTCAGGTTGAGCGCCTTCTGCAATACGAAACGGGTCTGTGGCATAGGCCCTTCAAAGGCATCTACCAGCAACAAAACACCGTCGGCCATTTTGAGCACACGCTCCACTTCCCCGCCAAAGTCGGCGTGGCCCGGAGTATCTATTACATTGATCTTAACGCCCTTGTAGGTCACAGAAACGTTTTTTGCAAGGATGGTGATGCCGCGCTCGCGCTCCAGGTCATTGCTGTCCATGATCAACTCACCTGTTTCCTGGTTGTCCCGGAATACGTGAGTAGTATGCAAAATTTTATCCACCAATGTTGTCTTACCATGATCTACGTGGGCAATAATGGCGATGTTACGAATATCCATATTAACTCTTATATTTATTAACCTTTACTTATTTATTGGCTGCTGATGAAACAAATACCTAAAAAATACCCTCCCTGGTATGAAAATCAGGAAGGGCCGATTTATTCAGGCTGCAAAAGTACGGAAATAACCGCTTCCATAAATCAACATTAGGTTAAATCAGATAACAATTAATAAAAAATTATGAAATTATCGTGAAGAAACGGCCTATAATGCGATGGAAACGTCGTTTTAGGGGTGGGGAAATGCGCAAAAGTTGCAAAGGATAAAAAAACAATTACTGCTCTTTTAATTCTTTCAGGAAAAGCGCAGACTGTGCCCAAATCGCCGATTCCCGATCGATAAATACCTGCGTATTTGCCGGTACTTCTTTATCATCCACCATCCATTTGATCAGCTTATTCGATTTGAAGAAATACTGATCCTGGACCATCCGTGTTTTTTTGTCATCGTACCAAACGGAATCATTATGCGCCCTGGCTACTTCCTCAGTGTATTTTTGCGACCGGTTGTAGATGAAATCTTCCTCCTCCGCATAGATGAGGCGCTCGGAAAAAATATTTAAAAGATCATCAGCGGAACCGGAAAACTCCTGATCGAAATAATAGGTGGTGAATACCCGGTTGGTGTCGGTGTAGCTTTCTGAATATATCTTCCGTATATCATCACCGTTGTAATAGCCGGTAATAGTGCGCCCTGATGCGGAGATCAGGTCATCGACCTGCTTTTTGCTGTCCTCTTTTAAATTATGGTTGATCTCCTGGCAATCCTTCCTGATACCGGCAATGATCTCGGCATCGGTTTTCTTCTTGCAGGAAGACAGCAAAACAAAGGACAGCAATACAATCAGTAACTTATTCATTGTAAAGAAACGAGACACTTTAGTGCCGGGCAAAAATAAGTATTTACGGCGTAAAGGACCGAGCAATTGTTGCGGTGGGCCACTGCGGGAAATAACCGCAAGCCGGATAGGAATTTTGGCCCCTCGGGACGGAGCACCCCGCATTTTTAAACTTTTGGTTAATATTAATAATGCCGAGGAAACAAAAACGAACAAGTTGCAACTAATTTATATTTATTACTGCAATAACATCCATACATTTGCGTTTAAGGTTGGCTGGCAATGCTATGAATGCAAGGGATTGCAGGGCCCGCCAATATTTTGTAACCAATTAAAAAAGCCATTATGAAAAAAAACATTTTATTTATCACGATCGCAGCAGCAGGCCTGTATGCCGCCTGTACCAAAACCACGAACAACACAACCGTAACCGGCCCGGCAACGCCGGCATTTACGGTAAGTGGCATACACGAAATTGACTTTGTGAACAACGGAATTGAAACGGCTTCCATGCCGCTTACGATTCAGTATGGAGACTCCGCACAAGAAAATGTGACGTTGTCCCTTTCTGCATTGCCGGCAGGAATTGCTATGGACTCAAGCTGGCTAACCAGCGGCATTCCGACCTTTAGCACTCAGATCACCTTATACGATACCACGCAGGCAGGCGCCACATTGGGTACCTTCCCGATGACGCTGACCGCAAAAGGCGCAGTAACCGGTACCAAAACATTCTCGTTTAATATAAAGGTGACGCCGCAACCCCCTTGTACAAGTTTCCTTGTAGGAAAATATACCAATTGTTTTGATGGGTGTACCAGCAGTTCATCTTACACCGACAGCGTTTATGCCGACCCCAATGTAACCAACAGGATATGGTTTACCAATCTGGGCGGAATGGGCATTAAGATCTATGGTAATTACAATTGCTCGAGCGAACTGATCACCATACCATCACAAACAGTAGGTTCGGTTACCTATTCCGGTTCTGGCGATGGCTACTACGGCTCGTCTTCCAAGACTATATTCCTCGACCTCTTTAATGGCACAACCACCTGCTCCATAAATATGAACTAATTGATAATGCCTTTTTATATTTTAAGAGCATCCCGCCACCAAACGGGATGCTTTTATTTTTTGCGCATTTCGTATTGGTTGATGGCTTTGTACATTTCCCCTACGTTATTAGTCCAGGTGTGCGATGAGGCAAAAGCCTTCCTGTCGGCTTGCAATGCGGGGTTATCTTCCCTGATGGCCAGTTCTATCAGGTTCACATAGTCCTGCTTGGTAACGGCCTGGTAGGTGTGGCCTGCAAATATGCCCATGGCCTCTGTCACCGTAGCCACCACGGGCTTACCCATGGCCAGGTATTCATCTATCTTACGGGGGTAATTGCCCACTGTGACCTGGTTAAGTACTTGTGGGTTGAGGCATACATCGAACGATTGAATATATTGCGGCAATTGCCCGGGCGGTTTGGGGCCAAGGAAGTGGACATTGCTGATACCGTGCAGCCTGCTCTTTTTGAAATCATCATCTTCAGGGCCCACAAGTACAATGTTCCATTGAGGCCGTTGCTCGGCTATAAATGCCAGCAGTTCCATATCCAGGCGTATTTTCTGGAGGGCGCCTACATAACCGATAACGGGCTTTTTGAGCACAGTGACATCAGCCGGCAAAAGATCCGGCGCAGCATCTGTAAAAATGGTGAGGTCGCAACCCTGGCCCACGTAGTAAGAGTTGGGGTTGTATCGCCGGCAATAGTCGGCAAGGTAAGTGGAATTGGCCATGCAGATATCGCTCTTGGCAATCAGCGCGGGCTCCAGTTGCTCGCCGTGAAATTTCCAGTAGTCTACGCCCAGCATGTAATCGCGGGAGTAATAAATGCTCATTGCCGGCTTCAACAGCTCTTTTAAGTAAAACGACCGGAATATATCGCTATCGTTGAATAAAATGATGTCCTTAAAACCGAGTTCTGCCGTTGCTTCGCTGATGGATTGGGCAAATTTTCTGTTATTGCGCTTATTGAGTATGTTGAACAGTGGCCTTATTTTCAGCCAGTTTATAGACTCCACAAGCCTATCGGGATAGAGGTTCCATAAATTATTTTGCAACGCCACAATACCTTTCTCCCTGCCGTTAATGACGGCCAGCCGCTTTATCACCTTGAGGTTGTTCTTGTCATTGATCATGGTATTGCGGTCCAGGGCGGGGTTTACGTAGAGTACGCGGTTATGCTTGCTCATTTCCAGCGCAATGTTCTTGTTGTTGCTGCCTATTTCTATGTCCCAGGCTTGCTGGCCTACAACCACTATATCCCTGCCGGTAATCATGTCGTCAGACGCCATCCGCTAATTTATTTTGTTGGTTATCAATCCGTTTAGTAACGATTATCAATGAGGTAACGAGGTAAAAATTGACATTGGAGGGAAACTGCACCAGCGCCTCCTGCGGAAAATTGGCAATGTGGAAAGCGAAAATGATGACCACCATAGCGAAACAATAAGTTTTCAGCTCGGGGTCCCGGATGCTGTAATAGTTGTTGATGCCTGTTTTGAGGATGGTGTACATGAGCAGCAATATCAGGAACAGCCCTATGGAGCCCATCTCTACAGCAACACGGATATAACCGCTATCGGGCGCGAAATGAGCCAGGTAGGTGCCGGGCGAGAACCGTTCGCCCCACTCACCGGTAGAGCCAAGGCCGCCACCCAGCGGATGCGAAATGATATAAGGCTGAATCCGCTTCTGATTAAATTTCCGCAACTTATAAGACGCATCCTCAGATGGCTTGAAAGCAGACTGGAACCGGAACAAAGTATAATTAGAGGTAGGGATGTAGATAACCACCACCATGATAACGGCAAAAACGGAGGCGGCGATCAGAATATATTTGTTGTACTTAATGATGCAGAACAAGAGCATGCCCGCAGGAATAAGCACGTAGGCCCCGCGCGTGCCGGAGTAGAGCATGTTCATGATATAAAAACAGGCCAGCAACAAAAGGCCCCATTTCTTGGCCTTGGAAAATGGCCCCGTCATCAGGCAAAAACAAAGCAGGCTGCTGAACGCCATAGTGTAGGCATAGACAACGGGATCTGAAAAAATGGAGAACTTACGCCATGTGCCGCCGAGGAAGAGGAGGTAGGCAATATTGGGGTCAGAGTGCAGGTAGCGCTCCTCAAAAGGGAAGAACCCGAAGTGCTCCTGCTTGAAGCAATAGGCGGCAGCAAAAAAGGCGAACCCGAGCCACAGTTTCAGCAGGAAACGGATAAACTCCTTGGTACGGATATTGTACAGAAAAATGAAGTACATGATCATGACCACGGCAATAGTACGCACCGTGAACACCCATGCCACACGGGATGCAGCAAAGGGATTGGCCACTTCCACTATGTTATATACCATCCATACCAATATCAGGTTGGTGATCTGGCCCTTGAGCATGTACAGGTCGCGGTTCCTTTTGAGGTGAATGAACAAGCCCAGCAAGAACAAGACCTCCATGCCATCCATCACCGTACCGAGCGGAAATGGGATGCCCATGCGGTATATCCACATCAAGAGGTAGGCCATGGAAATAAAAATGGTGATACCAATGCGCGGATAAGCAACAAGCGTGTATACGATAGGAACACCAAGCAACACCACAAGCGTGAGTATGCCGAAGATAGGCCCATAAACCGCAATGCCAACGCCGATACCGACACAGATCAAAAACAGGAAAAGGAAGCCTGCCGGTGTACCCAGCTTCTGAGCAAGAAAGTAAGACCATTCCCTTTTGCCGGAAGGGCCGGACTTGCCGCCCTTGCCTATCGCCACCGGAATGATCCACTTGCTGTCCATTATAAAAACAATATCTTGACGATAAAAAAGAAACAAGCCACAAAAACGAAGGCAATCGCCACCTTTCGCGTTACTTTATCTGTCTGCTCCTGTATGGCTTTTTTATCAGGTTTATTTATGGGCGAATGTCTCATAAGCATTATTCTTTAAGGTCCTTGATGGTTTTACTACTGTAATGCGTAGTGGCGACCGATATTTTATTTGCTTTTTTAACCTGCAACAATGCCAATACCTGGAAGAACACGAACTTGGGTATGCTCACCAGCGAACGGACGATGCGCCTATCGGGCCGGGCGTGGACGATGGCAATAACGAAACCGACGACAAAACAAGCGAAGGCGCAGGCCCAAACCAACAGCGCTGCATGGCTAACCCAGATATCCACGAACATAAAGGCCATAGACAATCCCAGCATGATAAATAATGGTGGCCGCAGTAAAATAAACCCGAACAACAAACGGTTGATGTCGAAATTCATGAGGCCCTGCCCTATGAGATGGAAACCGAATTTAAAATACCGGAACCATGTATTGATCCATCGGGCCCGTTGTTTCACCAATTGGTCGGATCGCGATGTTTTTTCGTCGTAGACGATTGCTTTTCCATTGAATGCAATGCGGCGCCCGCGGCTTAGTATCTCCTTTTGCAGTACCTTATCAAATCCGGCGCCGGTAATATCCTGGCTTTCCAGGCACTCCCTGTACAAGCTGGTAGTAAATGCCATACCAGAACCGCTCAAAGTAGCTGAAGAACCGACATTAAACAACACTTCCCCATCGTAAAAGTGATAATAAATATCCCGTGAGGCATCGAGGCAGGCATAGGTGGTATCCAGGTTTTTCGCCTCGCGTAGGCCCTGTACTGCCACGAAGCCTGCATCTACCGATTTGTTCAGTTCGTTAAGGCACTCGGGGTCCACGAGATTATCTGAATCGATGATGATGAGCATATCGTGCGGCCGCTTAAAATTGCGGATGGCGTAAAAATGGGAGCGCGTGTTACTGGCGAGGGTTTCCGGTGGGCGCAGTACAACCACCCGGTCACTATTAAAGTTCAAACCCGAAACATCACATTTATCCGCTACGATATATACGAGGTAGTTGGTGTAATTCAGTTTAAGTATAGACTCAACTACAAGGGGCAGGGAATCTGTTTGCTCATAAGCCGTCACAATCACTGCGTAATCGTGCACCGGGCCTTCTTGTTTCGTGACAAATCTGGGCGTACGCCTGAGCAGGTAAATAAAGTACAATGCCAGCGGCAGCACCAAATTATACCCGATGACCAGCTGAAAAAACACCCATAAGTCATTCAGTACCTGATCAAGCATAATTTAATTTTTCGGCAAAAATCAGCGCCGGTGTTATTGTAATATATTTCAAAATTGTTCCTTTTTATTTTTCTTCCTGAAGGAAAACCTGGACCGCGACTTTTCTTCGTTACGGGGGTCTTTAATGATAAATTCACCAGACACTTTATTCAGTACCCAGCCTATAAATTTCCCTTGCAGCGACGCCAGATAATTTATCTGTTCTTTTTTCTGAATTTTGATGCTGGTATTCGCTTCATATACGCACAATACCCTATCGGCCACGACTATCCATTCCCGGGGCTGGTTCATCGTATCAAGCGCAGGGGCTTCGATGATCACAATATCAAATGCATCTTTCAATTCCAGCATTTTCTGCCCGAGTTGAAACTCGTTGTTGATCTCAAATAATGAAATGTCCCTGCCATAATTACCCAGCACGGTGATATTGCCATCCTCCACCAGTTGGCTTAATGTAATATCGCCCCGCAGGTAGTCTTCTACATAGAATATCGGGTGAGAGATGGCCGTAATAGAAGGGTGCAAAAAATTGCCGTCTATCAGCAGTATCTTTTTGTTGGTCATCTGGAAGGCGCTGACGAGGCTCAACGCCACCAGTGTTTTGCCCTCTTCTCCGCTCAGGCTGGTGATCACCAGGTTTCGGCCGCCCATCAGTGCCATGTTGACCTCGAAACGCGTAGCCCGGATCAGTCGTTTAAACTCGCTGTTGGATGAGCTTAGCGGCAATGACCCGCCCTTCAACCGTTGAATGTCTGTGCGGGCAGCATTCACCATTTTCTTTATTTCTCCCCCACCGCTATCATCAAGGCTCCAGAGCTTCTGAATGTCGAGGAACGAACTTTTCACGACCGGTAAAAATCCCAGCACCCTGATGTTTGTTTTTAGAAAAAGATCGTCCGGCACCTTTATGGTGTCGTCGAAATAAAACAGGATAAAGAGCACGAGCAAGTAAAGTACAGCGCATATTACCCCACTCATGATCACCAGGATGATCTTCTTGGCGGGCATCTTGGTACCCGGCGCGGCAGGCTCTATCTGCTTCACCCGCACAGATGAGTTGAACTCCACGGTGGCCTGGTTGTATTTTTTCAGCAGCTCAGTATATTCTTCGCTTGCCAGCGATACTTCAGACTCATAAGACTGGATAACGGCCTCACTGGGTACGAGTATGCCCAGCCGCCGCTGCAAATTGGCGATCACCATTTTGAAGGTGCTGGTGCTGTACTTGGCCAGTTCCAGCTCTATTTCCAAGCGCATTTTTTCGTTCACCAGGTTTTGCTTAGTGGTCAGCGGGTTCACGACATTTCTGTCGGTGTACTGGACGATGCGGTCATTAAGCACATTACTGATGGAGTCGATCTGGTACTTGATGGTGGAGTCGAAATTTTTGTTTACATATTCATCGTTCAGCGTGCCCAGCCGTTCCTTTATGTCTACTATGTCTTTGTTGATCTGCAATACCCGGCTTTCTGCCATTGCTTTTTCAGACGGGTTCAGCTTTGCGTCAATGCCCGTGAGCGCTCCGGTATTGGCTTCAATTTCCTTTTCTGCAATCGCCAGCCTGGATTCAAAATCAGCTATACTACCATACAAGCTTTTTGCCTGCTCGTTGAGGTTCAGCACGCGGTTCTTTATCTTGTAATTTTTCAGTTTTTCGGTGCGTGCATCAAGCGAGTCTTTTTTCTGCCGCATCAGTTCGCTGATGAAATTTATGGCATTGCTTTCATTCAGGTTGAGCATTGAGGAATAGTAATTGATAAATTCAGCGCAGAATTTATTCACTACAAACGAGGTCAGCATTTCATCGTCAGACTCGAAGTAAACGTCAATAAAATCGCTGTTCTCAACCCGGTAAATTTTCAGCTTGTCTTTCAGTGAAATTTCATCATATCCCATTGACTTGATCAGCTCGAAAAGGCCTTTCTGGTCGGGGTCATTCAGGTTGAGCGATTTACGGTCCTTGTACATCTGGGTGTACACATCAATGGCATGCTTGCGGGCGTCGTTATTGATCTCAATCTCGCGCAGCAGCTTGCTGGGCGGCCTGAATGGCTTATCTGCCGTGAGGTCATGCAACATCAACTGATATGAGACCTGGTCATAAACTATCTTGAGCTGCATGGTCTGCAGCAAATTGGTAAATGCCTCATTAATGGCCGCATCCTGCATGCTGGGCTGGTTGAGCGTCATTTGCTGCGACTCGTTGGTAGCCTCATTGGTGATACCGGCCGACAGCCTTGATTTTGAAAAATAAACATCGGGGGTCTTTCTCACCAGGAAGAATACCAAGACCATCACAACTATGGGAATAAGGAATATCCCGAATTTGTGCTTCCTGAGTATTTTAAAAAAACTTGAACCTTCCATTATTTTACCGAATCTATTGGTTCCCCTATTATTTCTTCCAGGCTGCTTTTTGCGGTCAGGTACGCCCCCTCCGTAGTGATCTTAGCCTGCACGGAATTAGAGTAAAGCGTTATTGCCCTGTCGTAATTGTCAAATATCTCCTCGCCCTTCTCAAACTTATCTTTCAGCTCCTTCATGATCATTCCGTTGTTCTCCAGGTCCTTCGTGCGCCAGTTGAGCAGGGTCAACTGCTGGATATAGGCGTAGTACCGTTGTTTTACAATGGCTTCAATGTTCAGGTTGTACTCTGCCTGGTTGTCTTGCGCCACTTTGTAATCTTCCCTGGCCAGCTTCACATTCACCGGCTTTTGCAATATGGTGCCTATGCTGGTAGAAAAGCCCAACTGATAGCTATTAGCGGCGTTAGGGCTAAGTGCAGCGGCGTTGTTACTGGGAAAATAAGCGAAGTTGAAAATATTGAACCAATCGAGCTTGGCATATTGTATCTTGTACTTGGCGGCATCCTGCATGTGCTGGTAGTATACCATTTTTGGATAATTTGCCTTTGCCGCCACTACCAGTTTGTCGAGAAATGGGAGGGAAATATCCTGCATCATTGACTCCTGCGCCTGCGAAACATTAACCGCTAATAAAAACAAAACCGTAGAAATAAATTTTATCCGTATTAACGCTTTAACCATAACACTAAATAACAATTGTTAACTAAAAGATAGTCAAAAGTAATTGCAAATCACAGTAAAATTAATGCTTTTGGTAAAGAACTGAAATTTATTTTTATCCCATAAATGTGAATTGCGGCTATCGTGGTAATATGCCCGGAACTAAATCAGGCAACAGATGAGAAGCTTCGTGCAATGAATATGCAGGCGGTTAGGGGTTCATGATTTAAAAGAGATATGCGCTACATGCAAACAAAGTAAAAAATCAGTTACTTTTATCAAAAAGAACCTCACATTGAAAATCATTATCACATTTATAGCAGCTGTGTTATGTGCTTTAGCGTCGGATGCGCAAAATATTGTTCCGAATGGAAAATTAGTAATCAGGTAGTCGTTACCTGATCTGCGGAATAAATACCCTTACTAAACCATCATTACTTCCCAGCACCTGTTGCCAGCATGTATGCGATGATCTTTTGTGCGTCAGCATTTGGCAATGTGGGGTGTGCGGCCATGGGCACCGTGCCCCATACGCCGCTTCCACCGGCTATCACCTTGCCTGCCAGCATATTCAGGTTCTCAGGGGTGTTGGGGTACTTGGCGGCTATGTCTTTGAACGATGGGCCTACTATTTTAGAAGTTGCATTATGGCAGGTCTGACAATCATATCGTTTCATGATCGTCAATCCCTCAGGCTCGCCACTTCCCTGCCCCGCTGCATTATCCCCGCTACCGGAGCTACCGCAAGACATAACACCTGCAAGAAGAAACGCACCAATAAACAACCGTAGGCTATACATTTTCATTTTCTGATTTTTGTACTACTTTAAAAAAATGCGAACTGGCAATTGGTAAAAACACCCAATTATCCGATAAATGTAAAGCGTTTTTCCGAAAAAAATTAACGGCGTTTCTTTTATTACTTTTGTTGTTCAAGAATAAACTAATGATCTATCATATCGTAACCGGCGATATGGCTGCCGGGCCACTAAGAGATGCAATTGTTACCGAGCCGTCGATGGCCGGGGAAATCGTGGTTGTAAGGGACGTACTGTCGCTGGGGCCCTTGCAAAAAGTGGAGGGGCAAAAATTTTCAGAGTTGCGTGGCGAGTTCTGGCAAACAGTAGCCAGCAATGAAAAAAACCCTGTTGTGCCAGACGACCTGGAACGACTGCTACTTACCGGCAATGAGTTATCCAAGCACGAGGAGGCCAGGATATGGCTATGGATGGCGCCGTTGCCGGCGGATATATGCACCTATTTCTGGGCAATCACGTACCTGCAAAAATACATAGGGCGGCTGTATGTTGTAAATATTGCGGGGCTGCCCTTTCTGGATGAAAACGGCAAGATATTCTACCCCAGGGGCCTGGGCGACATCAGCCCTGCCGAGCTGATCAAGGCCCGCAAGCTGGCACGGGCCGTTACGCCATCAGAATGTGCCGTAGACATAGAAGAATGGCAAAAACTGGTACTGGAAAATGCGGGTATCCGGGTGCATGAAACGGGCAAGCGGCTCGCTTCAAAAAACAGCGACTATTACGATGATAAGTTGCTGAGTTTCTGCTCCCATCAGTTTCAAAAAGCGTCCCGGATCATATATCAGGCCATCCCCAAATTTAATATCCCCACAGGCGATACCTATTTAGGCTGGCGGCTTTGCACGCTTGCTGCATCAGGAAAGCTGCTGTTGCAGGGCGATACAACAAAAACACTCAAGGACTTTGACGTGAGATTACCGGATGCTGTGGGATAACGGTTTATAAGTTGCTAATTTTGTCAGGTTTCAGAAAAAGAGTATTTTTACCACCGGATCCGTGCAAAATTTATTTTTTATGTTAAACAATAGTTTTTATAGAAGCGAGTATGATGCAGTTGTAAGATCACTTGAGCATTTAAAGAAAATACTTAGCGGTTCCAGAGAATATACAACTGAAGAAGATAAAGCCTGGTATGATTTTAAAATTGCGGTAAACAACCTTGAAAAGGTGCGCCACAAAAGAATAAGTGAAAAAACTTTTGACCCCGACAATCCCTTCAACTAACCAGCAGTACCGATAGAAATAGTTATCAGGAAAGTAGTTTCTGACGGAGCATAAATTCGAGTTGGTCGTTTGAAACAAGTAATTTAGAGTTGAGTTCTTTTTCGTCCATTTTTTGCTTGTACACCTCGTAAGCTCGGGCAATCGTTGATTCAACTTCCTCTTCATTCCACGGCTTGGTGAGGTAGTGGAAAATCTTCCCTTTATTTATCGCGTCCACAACAGCATTCATATCAGCATAGCCGGTAAGCAATATCCTCATGGGGTCGGGATATTCCGCTAAAATCGACTCCAGAAACTCCACCCCGGTCATGTTGGGCATCCTCTGGTCGGTAACAATTATATTTACTGTATTTTCCTTCAGTAATTTAATTGCTTCTTCGCCGCTAATGGCCGTGAGTATATCGTATTTAACACGAAATGCAGCTTTAAATGAGATGAGATTATTTACCTCGTCGTCAACATATAATAAAGTTATTTTTGTTGAACTCATTTTATGAAGATAATTGCTGCGCAACCTAAAACATACGGTATCACTACCCCAACAGTTTCCTGAGACTACGAATTTAAGATTAATTTCGCGAAAATACCATCTATTTTTTTATTTTCATAATCGATAATCCCAACGCCCCCATCAAAAAAAAAAAATCAGACCAAGTAAAAAACTGTATATTAGTAAGCGCAAATAAAATTTGTAGCTTTGTGAATCAGGATGATATTTTCAACGTCTTTGACTTAATTGTTTAAATATGAATGACAGATTCAGGTACCTGAAAGACAAAAACAACGCGTTAAACACTGTTCACAAACCGGAGTTCTACAGGCTAAATAATGAAACCGACAAAAAGCGCTTTGATACCCTGATATCCTCGTCTGAGGTTTTTCTGTTTGACGAGCTATACGGCCAACTGAAAGAGCTCATCAAGAGCCGGAACCCGGCCATAAGGATAAAACAGGACGATTATCCGCAATTAATCGAACAACATTTAAACGGCTGCCCTCTTGATGAATACGGTGTTTGGGTTTATTATCCCTGGTCTGCAAGGTTGGTACATATCCTTGACGAGCAAGAGTATATAGATTTACGGACGTCTGCCAACAGAAATAAAATAACCTATGCTGAGCGCGATGTATTGGCTACCAAGAAGGTAGGGGTGATCGGGCTCTCTGTGGGGCAGTCGGTAGCGGTAACTTTAGCGCTCGAACGGACGTGCGGAGAACTCCGTTTGGCTGATTTTGACACGCTTGAGTTGAACAACCTTAACAGAATACGCACAGGGGTGCATAACCTCGGATTATATAAGGCATATTCAGTAGCCCGGGAGATCGCGGAAATTGACCCTTTCTTCAAGGTGACTTGCTATACTGAAGGAATTACCGACGATAACATACATGATTTTTTCACGAAAGGTGGAAAGTTAAGCGCGGTGATCGACGAGTGTGACGGATTAGACGTAAAAATACTTTGCCGTGTCAAGGCAAAGGAATATAATGTGCCGTTGCTAATGGAGACGAGCGATAAAGGTACCCTTGACGTGGAGCGGTATGACCTGGAACCAAACAGGCCCATAATGCATGGGTGGCTCGATCATTTGGCCCTGGACCTGAAATTTCTGAAAACTCTTAAGACATCAGAAGAAAAGATACCATATATATTGCCGATGCTGGGAGTTGACACCATATCCACACGGCTGAAGGCTTCAATGGTGGAAGTTGAGAACACCATTACCACCTGGCCCCAATTAGCATCGGCCGTTACACTTGGCGGCGCAATAGCCACGGACACCTGCCGCAGGATATTTCTGGACCAATTTAGAGAGTCGGGCAGGTACTTTGTTGACTTCGAAGGGCTTATCCCGGACAAGAGGCCTAAGAAAACGTTTGTGCCGCCTACAGCACCGCCGCCGCTCACCGATGGGGATATGAAGGAAATGGCAAAAAGATTTTTGACCGTTGCTGCACCAGCAGAGCTGACTGTGAAAAAAGAAGATATTAATACCTTGGTGGACGCGGCGATCCTTGCACCCACAGCAGGCAATAACCAGCCCTGGAAGTGGCTTTACGAGAAGGGGTACCTGTTTTTATTTCATGACAAGAACAGGTCCTTTTCCTTTGGGGATTTTGAAGATATAGCCTCATTCGCTGGCTTAGGTGGCGCACTGGAAAATCTGGAACTGCAGGCCTGTGAAAAAAACATAGGCATAACGCTGCATACCTTCCCTTTGCCGGACACGAAAAGGTTGGTTGCTGCGATACAATTTACCGGAAATCCCGTGGCCAACGGCCTATACCGGCCCAAAATGCTGGTAAAGCACATCAACGACCGCTGCACAAACCGAAATATTGGCCCACGCGTACCCATAGATTCAGACGTGTATGATGAGTTAACCAAGGCGGTCAGGTCTGTGCCGGGAGCGGAACTCATTATTAGAAACTCAGATAGCGACCTTGCAGAATTAAGCGACATAATGGGCGCCGCGGACCGATTGAGGCTATTGCATTCAGAAGGGCACTATGAATTTTATAACAAGGAACTGCGGTGGGACGCTGAACAAAGCCGTAAGACGGCTGACGGAATAGACATCGCTGCAATAGATATTACGCCACTTGAGAAAGTGGGCATAAAAATGGTCAGCGACCCAGCGGTAGCCCAGTTGCTTGTTGACTGGAACGCCGGTGCTACGTTGACCAAGCTCACCAACAAATCTATCGAGGCGGCCTCGGCGGTGGGACTGATTACGATGCCGGAATTTACTTCGTTAGACTATTTAATGGGCGGTAGAGCTATGGAACGTTTATGGCTCACGGCCACGGATCTTGGTATTTCCACCCAGCCAATGGTGAGTACAATTCTTTATTTTGCGTGCCTCAATCAGGGCAAGGGCGCGGGGATGCCCGACTTCCTTATAAAGGACTTTACGGGGTTGTGTACCCGTTTCGAAAAGCTCTTCCCCGGCACCACGGGAAAAGGCCAGATATGCTTGTTCCGGCTTTTCGTAGCGGACCCGCCGGAGGTAAAATCATTCCGGAAACCCGCAAGTCAGGTACTTACTTTTGCTTAAACTGAATATTGCGGATTCGGGCACTGATAATCATATACCGAAATAAAATTTAGAAACAAAAATGTTGAAATTAAAATTCACTGCCTTCCACCCTATTAATAACATTGACCTGGCCGAGCGTTATCTGGCCGGGCACAGAAAAGTACTGGAAGATTATGGCGTTACGAACATTACAACAAACTCAAGGGGATGGCTGGAGATGGAACATGTTTACGCGATTGTAGTGGAGGATGAAACCGGGCAATTGGTAGGCGGGGTGAGGATGCAAATGGCCGATGGGGTGCATCAATTGCCGGTGGAAAAAGCAATCGGCAACATGGACGCCCGGATATTTGACATAGTGAAAACCTACGCTGGCCGAGGGGTTGGCGAACTTTGTGCTTTGTGGAATGCCAAATCTGTGGCTGGCTACGGGATCAGCGTATTACTAACAATGGCAGGTATTTCAATAACCAATCAGGTAAATTGCAATACCCTGATGGGTATTTGTGCTGACTATACCCTTCAGATGTTTAAGAGCGTGGGATTTGTGGTAGATAATACATTGGGTATTGATGGTACCTTTCATTACCCAAGTGAAGACTATAAGACACGTGTTTTGGGTATTCTGAATTCCGAAACGCTTGATACTGCTCTGCCGGAATATCAGCAGATCATGATGGCTTTGCGTAACGTTCCCGTGCAGCACAGGATAGAGACCGGACCCAAGGGGGAAATTGAAATTGACTATAATTTACTGATGAAAGACAATAACCTTAAACATTGAGAAAATTAAAATATTTTTGTTTACTCTTATTATTTCTAAGAGTAACTTCAGGATATGGCCAGTCGGCCAGGTTGATAACGGTACATACTTCCGATCAGATATTATCTGTAACCACTGGTCTGGAGATTCTTCAGGATCCCGGCCATAACCTGAGTATTGACAGCGTAGCAAATAGCCGTGATTTTAAATTAGACAGTGAACGAACGCCTAATTTACAAGTGTCAAGTTCTGTGTGGTGGGTACGATTAAAGATCAGGAATGAGACCGACCAAAACCGCCTTCTTTTAAAACTGTCTTACCCGGAACTCGACAGCCTGGACTATTATGAGCCAAACGCAAACGGGACATACCACGTAGTAAGGAGCGGCCAATCGCTACCATTTTATCAGAGACAGCACCTGAGCACTGATTATCTATTTACTGTAAATCTCGCCCCGCAAAGCGAAGAAACCGTCTATCTCCGTATTGCGAACACCGCAGGGATACTACTCCCCTTGTCTATTGGGTCCGTCGCCCAAATGAATGATTTTGACAAATTCAAGGACGTTTTCTGGGGAATGTATATCGGCCTGATGCTTGCTATGCTTTTATACAACTGCTTTGTGTATATCACCACAAAGGATTCCAGCTATTTATATTACATAGCGTATGTGCTTGCTGTTATCCTTACGCAAACAAACTTATCGGGTTATACTTTTCAATTTCTTTGGCCGGGGAGTGCATGGCTGGGCAAATATAGCGCCTTCCTTACGCCAGCATTCGTGGGACTAACAAGCATAGAGTTTATGCGGCATTTCTTGAAAACAAAGATGTATGTCCCGAAGGCTGATAAAATATTCATTGTGTTCATATCGCTTTATGTGCTTGCCACGGCACTTTGCTTATTAGGAATATTTAATGTCAGTTGGCAAATGATGAATATTACTGCTTCTTCCGTGTCCATTTACATGCTGGTGATTGCTGCAGTTATTAGCCGTAAGGGGTATAGACCTGCCGTGTTTTTTCTCATATCCTGGATCGTATTTCTGATAGGCGTATTTATTTTCGTTTTTGTGAATACAAACATTTTACCGTATAATAATTTCACCGTCAATACGATGCCTGTAGGATCGGCAATGGAAGTGCTGCTTCTTTCATTTGCGCTTGCTGATCGCATCAACATCCTTAAAAAGGAGAAGGAGGCGTCACAGGCCCAGACAATTCTGGCAGTTCAGGAAAATGAGCGGATCGTGAGAGAACAAAATGTAATACTGGAAGTGCAAGTGAATGAGCGGACCCACGAACTTAAGCTCTCTAACGACGACCTGAATAAAGCGTTGACAACACTTAAGGAAGCCCAAACACAGTTAGTGGAATCTGAAAAAATGGCTTCCTTAGGCCAGCTTACTGCCGGCATCGCCCATGAGATCAACAACCCCATTAACTTTGTGACGTCCAACGTAAAGCCGCTGGACAGGGATGTGCGCATGCTGCTCAGCGCCATTGATGTGCTTGAAAAGATTGCCGCTGAAGATGTGCCCATTGCAGCGAAACAAAAAAAGATTGAAGAGTATAAACAGGAATTGGACTACGATTACCTGACCATGGAGATCAACCAATTGCTAAAAGGGATCAGCGATGGAGCATCCCGTACCGCCGAGATCGTAAAGGGCCTGCGTATCTTCTCGCGGCTTGACGAAGACACCCTCAAAAAGGCTGATGTGAACGAAGGTCTCGACTCTACTCTCGTGATCACCAACAATCTTTTGGGCACCATAAAGCTGGAGAAGAGTTATGCCAACCTGCCACTCATAGACTGCTACCCCGGTAAGCTTAATCAGGTTTTCCTGAACATTATCTCAAATGCTATCTATGCTATCAAGAAAAAATTCAACGGGCAGATAGGCGGGGCTCTGTTGATTTCTACTTCGTTTGACGAAGAACATGCCTACATAAAAATAAGGGACAACGGCACTGGAATGGACGCCAATACGAAGAAAAGGCTTTTTGAACCGTTCTTCACCACCAAGGATGTGGGCGAGGGCACAGGGCTTGGTATGTCCATATCATTCAATACAATAAACAAACATAATGGACATATACATGTTAATTCAGAAATGGGTGTTGGGACGGAATTTATTATTGAGTTACCTTTAACTCAGAAATAAAATATGCGGCCGCTGAACTAATAAAAAAACAGCGCAACTATATACGTAGATAAAAATTTAGTGACTAAATTGCATGATTTTCAGTAAATAATTTTGAAAAATAACTCTGGCGATTGGATACAACTGAAAAAATAAAAGTCTTATACATAGACGATGAATCAAACAATCTGGTTGGTTTCAAGGCCACCTTCAGGTTTGAATATGCTATTTATGTTGCATCAAATATCGAGGAAGCTTATAAACACTTAAAATCGGTTCCCGACATACGGGTGATCCTCTGCGACCAGAGGATGCCCGACAAAACGGGATCACAGTTTTTTGAAGAAATGAAAAACGAATATCCCGACCCGGTGCGCATGCTGCTCACCGGCTACGCGGATATTGAGTCGGTAATTGATGCAGTAAATAAAGGGCATATCTTCCGGTACATTAAGAAACCATGGACCGACATTGACATAACCTCCGCTATTGAAGAGGGGAACCTGTACTACACTACCAACTCATTGCTTGCAACAAAAAACAAGGAGTTACAAAGCGCCTACGATGAGCTGGGCAAATTCACGTATACCATCACCCACGATCTTCGCGGGCCCTTACTGAGCGTGCTTGGCGCACTGGAGCTGGCTAAGAACATGGATAACATTAGCGAACTTCGGGAATTGCTCGGTATGATGGATGTAGCCGTAAAAAAACTCGACGAATTTATAAAGAACACCCACGAATATTACAACCTCAAGCGAGGTAAATTATCGATAGAGCATATCAGCTTCTCTGATCTCGTGGGCGACCTTACGGACTTGTTCCGAATTGCAAAAACGATGGACCACGTTAATTTTGAATCAAACGTCGTCCAAAGCGAACCATTTTTTTCAGATAAAGTGTCATTAAATATTATTTTAAATAACCTGCTTTCCAACGCCTTTAAATACCAACGGAGAAATTCTGGGGAAAAATTTGTAAGACTAGATATTGAGGTACTGAACAACAATGCTATTATTATCGTGAAAGATAATGGCATCGGTATACACAGCGACCATATAAATAATATATTTGCAATGTTCTACCGCGGCACATCCGAGGAAACAGGGTCTGGATTTGGCCTGTACAATGTAAAGGACGCATTAAATAAACTTAATGGTACCATAGAGGTATCATCGGTAGTAAATGAGGGTACAACATTTAAAGTCATAATTCCGGGAAACAAAAATGGCGAACACTAGCAAATTGAATTTCATTGTAATTGATGATAGCAAGCTCGACTGCTTTATTGCGGAAAAGATGATCCGAAATACAGGGATGTGCGAATCGATCATTTCATTTTTTCAGGCAACTGAGGCACTGGAGTACATTACCAAGACAACGGGCGCGCCTGAATTTCATACCATTCTGCTCGTAGACATCCAGATGCCGGTGATGAACGGCTTTGAATTTGTGGAAGCCTTTGAAAAACTACCGGCCGACATTACACAGCATTACACCATTTATATCATTACGTCGTCAATCAATGAAAATGATCTTAAACGCGTACGCAATTACTCGTCCGTTAAACAATTCCTGAATAAGCCCCTGACCAGTAATAACCTGGCCATCCTGATCAGCTAATCTCGCCGCGATTCCAAGCACAGCCAGGTTGTAGCTACCGAATAGCGATCACGATAAGAAAGCAGTTATTTTAGATTGGTTCGTTATCAAGTTTTTTTACAATGAATACCCACCCACTCCACCTGGTTGAATGTCCCCGCGATGCGATGCAGGGATGGGAACCATTTATACCAACCACGGAAAAAGCTGCCTACCTCAATGCGCTACTCAAAGTAGGCTTTGACACGTTGGACTTCGGCTCCTTTGTTTCAGCTAAGGCTATACCGCAACTCGCGGACACAAAGGCTGTGATCCCGCTGCTGGACCTCTCCAGAACCCAAACCCGGTTGCTTGCCATTATCGCCAATACTCGCGGAGCTGAAGAAGCCTGCCAGTTTGAGGAGATAAGCTACCTGGGGTTTCCTTTCTCCATATCAGAGACCTTTCAACTTCGTAACACAAACAAAACTATAGCACAGTCGCTGGTGCAGGTTGAGGAAATCCAGAACCTGTGCATCAAGACGAACAAAGAATTGGTGATTTATATATCCATGGGCTTTGGCAACCCTTATGGCGACGAATACAATGCATCTGTGGCAATAGACTGGGTAAGGAAATTAGCCGCAATAGGCATTAAAACCATAGCCATGTCTGATACCGTAGGCGTGGCGCAGCCAGATAATATAACGCACATATTCAGCCAGCTCATCCCTGAATTCAGTAACGTAAGTATTGGCGCCCATTTCCATTCTACGGCAGACCGCTGGGAAGAAAAAGTGCAGGCCGCATACAATGCGGGCTGTCGCCGATTCGATAGCGCGATGAAGGGCATCGGCGGTTGCCCCATGGCGGAGGACGAACTGGTGGGAAATATTGCTACTGAAAACATCGTTAGTTGGTGCAGGGAAAATACAATACCTAATCACATTGACGCCAAAGCATTCTTTGACGCGCTCCAAATGGCTGCCAGAATATTCACCACTCATTAACGCGGCAATCAGAATCGCCTTCATTTTGTGCGCATTCCTAAGTGGTCAACCCGCGCGAATAACCGCCCCTATCAGATTAGCGTCTTGCTAATAACTATCACGCCAAACTATGTGATGACACGCGTTCTTTCTACAGACCAACTTAAATCTTTTTGGATACCAACAATTAAATTAATTTTGCCGTCCTAATAACAACAAATGCAACCATCCGTATTCGAACAAATGCAACCACTCGGGCACGAGCAGGTCGTTTTCTGCCAAGACCTTAAAACAGGCCTCAATGCCATTATTGCTATCCACAACACCACGCTTGGGCCATCCCTGGGTGGTACCCGCCTTTGGAACTATAACAACCACCAGGAGGCCCTCACAGACGCCCTGCGCCTGAGCCGTGGCATGACATATAAATCGGCCATCAGCGGACTGAACCTTGGCGGAGGGAAGGCTGTTTTGATAGGCGATGCGTCAAAACTAAAATCCGAAGCATATTGGCGCCGATATGGCAAATTCGTAAACAGCCTGAATGGTAAGTACATCACCGCAGAAGACGTGAATACATCGTCTGCTGACATGGAATACATAGGGATGGAAACGGAGTTTGTTACGGGCAAGCCTGAATATAGTGGTGGCAGTGGCGACCCTTCGCCCTTAACCGCCTACGGCGTGTATATGGGCATGAAAGCAGCCGCCAAAAAGGCTTGGGGCAGTGATGTACTCACCGGCAAGAAAATATTGGTGCAAGGCGCAGGTAACGTAGGCCAATACCTGATGGGCCACCTCGTTGACGAGAATGCAAAACTTTATGTCTGCGATATTAACCCGGCAAAACTTTCGCAAGCTAAATCGAAGTACCCGGCAATAGAAGTCGTTGATAACAGCACCATCTTTGACCTGGATATAGACATCTACGCACCATGTGCACTTGGGGCCACGGTGAATACCGATAGTATCGCCAAGATGAAATGCCCGGTGATAGCAGGCGCAGCAAACAACCAGCTGGCCGATGAAAATGTGCATGGGCCTATGCTCGTGCAAAAGGGTATAATATATGTTCCTGACTTCCTGATCAATGCCGGTGGCATCATAAACATAAGCATAGAACTGGACGGCTATAACCGTGAAAGGGCGCTCAAGACAGTGGCGAAAATATATAACCGAACACTGGAGATCTTTGACCTAGCGGAGAAAGAAAATATCCACACACAGTTAGCCGCCATGCGTCTAGCAGAAAAACGAATACAGGATATAGCTGCAATAAGGATAGGAATATAGGATTTACTGCTCATCGTCAGCTTAACAAAACACTACAATGGTCATGCTATCATTGTAGTGTTTTTTATTCCCTCTACGCCGGGCCTACCAAATCGCTCGCATTGCCGTTCTCTCTACCCCACCCGAAGGAGTCAATAACCCTGTACAAAACGAGAAAAGCCCCATTACAGGGCCATTCAAGTCTTTCAGAAATTGTTTCACTTAGTCAGACAAATGTCTTACTTTCTCCTTGACGCCTTGTTCATTATACCAGGTATCATATATTTTGCCAAGGTTGAATATCAAGCCAAAAGAAAGAATAGAATACATATTATTATAATAGGTGTGGGCTTGCGGCTGAGGGAAATAATACCCATTTACATAATCAGAGAATGTATAACAATACTGGAAATTAATATTGAATATCGCACGCTTGGTTAGATGCACGTTATACCCAAAATTATAGGGAATATAGGGAAGGAACTTATGGGTCTGAATAGAACCGGGGTAAAGGTCCTCAATCGTATAGTTCTCGCGATTTTTAAACTTGGTAGAAATATTAGTAATATCTGTAGCCATCATACCAAAACCAGTTCCAAAATATAGGCAAAACACATTTTTCCAAAAATAGTTTTTCGGGTACTTGAAAAACTGACCAAGTGAAACGCGCCCATGTATATCCAGCGTTGTGAACTGGTTATATTCATTGATCCCGTTCGTCCAGGAGTTAGGACTTTCGTAGCTGGAGATAGCGCCATGCTGCAGTTCTATTCCGAAGGACGTGTAAGAATTGACATTCCGCTCAAACGTACCACGAAACACAGGCTCAGACACCGAATGGTTAAGGTTACCATATATCTCGCTATTTCCAATACTCAAACCCAAAGTATAGTTGCTATAAGGCCAAAATGGTTCAAGCCTGATCTGGCCAAAAGCGGGCATCATATATACGAGCCCAACAGTAAGTAAAACGAATATTTTTGTCTTCATACAAATACTATTTTAATTTGTTGATCAATACTTCCACACGTTCGATTTATAATTCTGCAACTCTCTTTCTATACGGTCAGATTCTTGTTTCTGCCTCTGTTCATCAGGGTAAATGTCACGAATTCGTAAGTCAGCCGGATTAGATTCTTTGACAATTACAGTCCTAAAATTACGTTGAATAAAAACGTCATCGAAACTTATGTTATAAAGGTCGCGCTGGGTATCATAAATATCCTTACCGGCAAATGGAGTACGGCATTGTGGAAAATATAACCAGAATGGGTGGGTGTCACCTATATAGTCACCCTGACTAGTTTTCAACGCCTTTATTGGCGCCAAACCTACGATCTGCGTAATCACCCTGCCCCTCACCTTGTCATAATAAACATCCTCCTTCATTTCATATTTCGTTATCGAATCAGGATTGAAGTCATTAAAAACAGTCTTCGTTCCAGTTTCCTGACCGGTTGAGTCAAATACTGAAATCGTCTGGCTATCTGTCAACGATTTCATTACCGCACCATAGGTCAAAGCCTTTGTGAATTTCTCATCCGAATAGGCAATAATCTTTCCTGCTTTGATCGAAGAAATGATCAGTGAAACCAATGTCTCACCGGGCATAGCAAATATCTTGTTTACAGAATCGTGGAGGTCAATTGTACGCCAGATCCTTTTGTAAAACCTGATATCGTAAGCATTCTGTTTAGGCATTGCAAATGCCCGCGCACCTCTAAGCATTGGGATATGATACATCCCATCAACCGGCTTAGAAGTGTCAATTGGGTAATAAGCATACGAAGGTATACCTGTGTCAGCAACCAAGCCTTCGGTATGCATGGTGTCACCCTCAAAAACCGGCGCCGGTTCCGCAACAGCCACGGGTGCTTTTGCTACCGTATCCACCGACTTCGCGACAACCGTATCAACGGCTGCCGTATTGTGATGCTTCTTTTTCTTTTTGTGGGTACTTTGAGCTTCCAGCACAGTGGTCAACCCAAGTGACACCAACAAAAGTAAGGCAACAAAAATTCTCTTTTTCATAGAATAATCTAATTAATTCGTTATTCGACCGTAAAAATAATTGGATCTAACTGCCGCTTCATGCCATCAACACCTACCCCGTCAATATTGTCGAAATACACTCTAGAACCTGGAGGGAGGCTACTAAGGGCACCCATCATTTCCTTCGTCAGCACATTGCTCGATGATTCCAATTTCATCGCATCCGCACGGGGCTTTGTTACAAACATCGTGAAATGCTGTATCGTAAATGGCGCATCGAATTCAAAATCTTCCAACACGGCAAATATCCTATTTTGTGCCCTCATTGCAGCAGCGCTAAGCCTTCCACCACTTTTGCCACCAAACTTTACGCGTGGGGGAGGTATGCGTTTTACACGAAACTCCTTGGTACCCATTACCTTGCTCTTACCACCTTCAACTTCGCCAGATACCGAAACCGTAACATTTCCTAAGGCGCTGACCTTTACAGAATAATGCCCATTCGACCCGCTTATCTGCCCTCCACTCATCGATACCCGTAATTTGTCATTTGCTACTCCCGGAGCAGATACCGATAATGGATTCTCTACGCCTATATAAAATACATTCATCTTGTCAGGCGATATAGTGGCGCTTGGCTTGGCAACGGTGTACGTCTGCTCAGGTATCTTATATTCCTTGACGGAATTGTCCGCTTGCTTTACGCGGATAACGCCGGTCCATTTCTTTTCACCTTCCGAGCTTGCAACGGCGGTATACAACCCCTTACCATCAACAACGTTCAGCTTCTGTCCACCGACTTCTATCTCCGGGTTTGACGTACTGCTCGAAGCCGTCAAAAATACATCTGCCTTGTACGGCTCACCTACGAAAACATAAGACGTGGGCGCCACTGCAACTGCTTCAAAACGGTCAAGCACCACCTGCGATTTATCCGCTTCAAGAATACGGCCAATGATATCAGCTTCCGTATTCTTAAGGTCCGATTGAATTTTTGTCAATGCGGTAACAGCTGCTACGAGAGGGATACCATCTCCGAAATTATCTTCTTCCCAGCTCACGGCCAGCCGGCCACTCTGCTTTGGAGGGTCTTGTGCATTCAGTGAAAAATTTAAGCCCTGCAACTCACTTTTATCTAATGTAGCCATCAATTTGCTACGTGTATCTTCAATATCTGCTTTCAGATGTTCACCAATATGCCTTTCAATCATCATTCTAGGGGCAATATCAACATCTGCTTTTGCCTTTATTTCACCGTCTGACTCATAGCCGCCACCTGCATTGATGAGCGTGTCCTTAATTCGGTTAATCTCTCCGTCCAAATTATCAACGTATTCCCTCACCTTCTTCGCGCGGTCATAAATCGGCTGATTTCTCACCGGATCGCTTTTCAGCTTTGTGGCTTCGAAAGCAGCAAATGCGTTACTAACGGTACTCTGAACATTCTTGGTAGAGGTCTGTAAGCTTACTGTCAAATTACTAAAAGCATCAAGAACATGGTCTGTAACCGTTGTAGCTGCTATACCAAGCAGTACAAGGTACAATATACCCATCATCTTTTGCCGGGGGGTTTCATTTAAAGCTGCCATGCGTTTCTATATTTTGAGTTTTTTCTGATTACGCCTAAATAGGTATCTAAAAAACCTGATAAAGACAAAATGATTTATTGATAATTAACCCTTCTTAAAAGCATCCAATTGAGCCTGATAAACCCTAGCGAGGTCGGTAAGATTCTTATTGTACGCTTTCATGCCGACAGTAGCGGCCTCAAATTCTTTCAACATAGAAGCTGAGGAAGCTGTCATCTGGTTGATGCTTGACAGTGTTTTTGTGAATTGGTCAAAATTCGAATTCATTTCGTTTACATTTTTCGTGAAAGCCTTCATTCCGGCTGCAGCACCTTCAAAATCCTTCATCATACCAGAGGAAGCAGCAGAAACCTGAGATATGGCCTGAATTGACTTATTGAACTGATCGAAGCCTGAAGAAACACTGGCCAAATTATCACGGAACTTCTTCACGTCGCCAGTTGCAGTTTCCATTTCCTTGATCAGGTTCTTGGTTACATCAAAAGAGCCGGCAACCTGATTCACAGATGCAACTGTCTTATTGAATTGTGCAAAACCAGCACTCAGTTCAGAAATAACCTTCGGCGATATTGCAGTGGACAACAAATCATTAAGGTCGGTAGACTTTTTCCCATCCGGCGTTTCTTCTACTACGGTCATCGACGCAAAACCAAGTATAAGGAAAAGGAAGGACTCGGTAAATAAACCCACCGCAATCATGACCTCACCGCCACGCCAGTGAAGAATCTTGAATACCAACCCCACAATTACTACACTCGCGCCCCAAGAGATAATAGAATTAAGACCTACCTTCTTTGTTGTTGTTGTCTGCTGACTGCTCATAATTTACGATTTAGACGATTTTGTTAATGATTGATTAAATTGAAATATTACTTTGATAAATTAACTTGACTATTAAACTGACACCTCGGAACTATCCGTTTGTTTTCCTTTTACTTACGTTGTTCTTTGACGGGCCTTCCAACCTGGTCTTACGCGTCCCAACCGGACGGAAAAGAATTTCCGGCGCCATAAGTATGCACCTGAACCCAATATAGCAGTGCGCCACATTATCAAGTTCAAGATCCCTGTAGTAAGGACTCAACGACTTAGCATTACTCATAAACGATCCACCCCTTACCACTTTTCGCCTCATTGCATCAACGTCAGTTGAGTCTGCATCATAAAGCAATGCTGGATTAAGATCAGACACAAAGGAGAATGTCGATGGGCTGTATGCATCAAGTACCCACTCAGAAACGTTTCCCTCCATATTGTAAAGGCCGAATTCATTAGGTGAGAATGACATAACAGGAAGTGTAAGTGCCGAGCCATCTTGCCAATAATCACCTTCACCCTGCTTAAAATTCTCCAGCATTCCGTTTTTATCCCTATGAATAGGTGTGCTATCGATTACACTGCCAGGCGCTACAGAAGCCATCTTTACAGTATCTGAGGGTAAGTGCTTCTTTCCTTCCATCGCACCTTGTACCGCTGCCAGATATGTGCTGTCATGCGGCGTCATTGTAGTGTCCGCCGGCATAGCCACCATAGTGTCTGCTGGTGCAGTTGTGTCAGATTCATTGCTGGTGATCATGTCGTAATATCCAGATGCTGCATATACCCACTGTGCTTCAGTTGGCAGGGAATAAGTAAGATGGTAGTACTTCATGAAATCAGGCATATTTGAATAATTGGCAGCAGTCATACTACGCCAGTAACAAAATGCACGCGCCTGCCTCCAGGTAACACCAACTACCGGATAATCATCATAAGGCGCTATTTTAAAATAGTTCTCCACCAATATGTCTGTCTGAGAATTTGTAAGGTCTTCCGCCCACACTTTCTCATCAGGATAAATATTGATCACTTCTGTAGTATATTGTTTGCCTTTGTCTTTCGAAGCAATCAAAGTATTATTGTTGGTCTTCAAATACTTGTAAGCAAATAGGTAGGCATCTTTCCTGATCTCGCCATTTTCGTCCAGCAACGGCGCCAACTTGTCATGGAATTGACTATTCCGTGGGCTAAATATTTTTCTATGGTTTACCCTGGACCAATCAATACGGCGTTTGATGGTATCATATACTTTTGCTGTATCCACGCTAACGGTACTTGAAGTGGTGTTTGTATTTAGCGGCACCTTTCTCATCACCATCTTCGTCACTTTATAAGTCTTGGTTTTCTTAGATGACGTGGAAGTGGTTGTACTTGAGCTGTTTGTTTGAGGGATGTCGGCGATGAACTCAACCCTCCTGTTCTTTTCACGACCCTCTGCGGTAGCATTATCTGCGATGGGCTGGGTACCACCATACCCTGCAGTCCTCAGACGACCCGCATCTATGCCTTTATTCACCAAATAATTTTTCACTGCGTTCGCCCTTTTTTCCGACAAGATCTGATTGGCATCAGCCTTGCCATGATTATCGGTATGACCGTTTATTTGCAGATTGTAAGTTGGGTTTTCCCTCAAAGCAACAACTACTTGTTCCAAAATCGGGTATGAACTAGGCCGTATTACATCTTTGGCGGTTTCGAACGTTATCCCCTGCAAGGCCTTCTTTAATATTTCTTGTACTTCGTTCTTTACCACTTCTGGCGTGTTATCCACAACAACAGAATCTGTCGTAATTTCAGAGTCTGGCACTGCTGGCATAGGAGGCGCTACTACAACAGTTTTCGTCACCGCCATCGAATCAGTGGCTACTGATCCGGAATCACTAGATTTGGACGTTTGATTTTCACGGTATAGATCCTTTTCGTTTACGCCCTTAGATCCAAGGAAAAAACCGTCATCCTGCAGATACCGCACGATGGCAATTGAGTCAATAACCCACTCGGTAAATTGACGATATTGTTGATTGGTAATTTCTGTTTTATCAATAAAAAATGAAGTAAGACTGACCCGCTTGATACTGTTGGTATCGGTAGACGACTGGCTATACTGGATTGCAGTAGACCCGCCACGGATGTATATCATGTTTGGCGGCGCATTCAGCGTTGAATGGTTATAGGGGATTACCGGACGGGTCCGTGATTTTTTCTTCTCCTGGGCTATAGAAACAACAGATATTGTTGACGCTGTCAAAAATAAAAGAGATGTAATCAAGGCTTTATTAATGGGCATGTCCGATACGTTTATAATTCAAAAAAAACTTAAAAATCTATGCAATAAAACAATTTTAAATAATAATAATTTTATCAAAGCTAAAGTATTAGAAATACCTATGTGATGCCGACAAAAGTAATGTTTTTTTCTATTCAAATAACATACTACTCAAAATAATTTCACGCATTTCCCCTGTTTATGCGATACCATTTTCGCACAAATTGAAAACACGCAGCCTTACTTAGAAGTAATTCTACAAAAAAAATATTTGGTCAAAGATAATTAAGTTCTTTAAAAATCAAAAATTCACGCCAAAAATTCTAAAAAAAAATATTACGATCACTTAGACTGCAACCACCGTTTTAAATTAGCCCGAAGTAGTCTGCCTATTCTAATCAATATACAAAGCCTGTATGGTCGCCTTTTGCTAATAACAGAACCGCAATTTCTAACTTTTCAATGCTCATCAATTGACCAGTCAAAATTAGACTTTATTTCAACCACCGAGGATTACGTTATTGTTATTTCGACGCCTTTTCCTTCTATTATCGGCACACGTATAAAAATTACCGTCAATAAACAGTCGATACCCAATAATCGACAATGCTACACATACATCATCACAACCATAGTTAATGCAATCACACAGACAACACCCTGATCATTTGCAGCATATCCTGACGTATTGGTGATTCCCCCTTTATCACATTCTTAAATGGCGTGAATACTACCTCATCATTTATTATCCCGGCCATCACTTGGGTTTTTCCCTCATTTAAGGCGTTTACTGCTGCAAAGCCCAGCCTGCTCGCCAGCACCCTATCGGCATAGGAGGGTGCGCCGCCCCTTTGGATGTGCCCTAACACACAAGTGCGGACGTCAAGATATGGCATGCGGCCCCTGATGCTCGCTTCTACCTCTCTGCCGCCGCCAAACCTATCGCCTTCGGCCACCACTATTATATGCACCGTCTTCTTTCGGCGTTCATCAGCCTCTATCCGTGCTAAAACCTGATCTATGTGGGTAATCTGCTCCGGGATCAAAATATCCTCTGCGCCACAGGCTATGCCGCTATTAAGGGCTATGTAGCCAGCATCACGCCCCATCACTTCCACCACAAAAAGCCGGTCATGGGCTTCCGCGGTATCCCTTATTTTGTCTATCGCCTCAACCACAGTATTTACTGCCGTATCGAAGCCCACTGTGAAATCGGTACCAGACAGATCTTTATCTATCGTACCCGGTATCCCTATGGCAGGTATGGTATATTTCTCAAAAAACTCCACTGCCCCACGAAAAGTACCATCGCCACCTATCAGCACCAGCGCCTCAATGCCGTGCCTGCTTAATTGCTCAAATGCCTCGCCCATCCCCTCATTCGTCATAAAGTCACGGCTGCGGGCGGTCTTCAGAATAGTTCCGCCCCGCTGGATGATATTGGATACATCGGTGGTCTGCATCTTAAAAATATCCCCTTCTATCATGCCCTGGTACCCACGGCGGATACCATATATATCCATACCGGAATACACTCCCGTGCGCACAACCGCCCGTATTGCAGCATTCATCCCAGGGCTATCGCCGCCCGAAGTAAGGATACCTATTTTGCTGATTTTCTTCATAAGCTCATAAAAAATGTAAATTACAAACTATTTTGTTCCATTTCATACAAATGCCCTTTTTTTCGATCCGGCAGCCAATAAATTGCTATTTTCGCTGTGTTTTTACCACCATGCGGCACCCATTGCACCTTCTGATCCTGCCCGTACTCCTCTTATCCGTATTTCAGCCGGTGGCTGCCCAGCAATCATGGGCGTCGCCAGAAGTACAACAAATATACGACCATGCCGAAGAATACCTGGCCATGCGCGACTATGCAGACGCCATCATTACGTTCAAGCAGGCCATCTTACTGGAGCCGGGTAAATTCATCCTGTACAGAGAACTGGGCCGCACCTTTTATTTGTCAGGAAATTACGATGAAGCACAGCAGGCGCTGGAACCGCTTCAGGGCAAGCCGGAGACGGACACGACTGTATACCGTTTGCTCGCATCGTGCGAGGAGGCCAGGGGAGAGTATAAAAATGCCTTGTATACGGTAAATAAAGGGCTGCTGCGGTTTCCCGGCGCGGCTGTACTATATTTTGAAAAAGGAAAAATATATGCACTCGAAAGAAAGCCCGATGAAGCATTAGCTGCATGGGTAAAGGGAATCGCACTTGATCCTAATTATTCAGGCAATTATCTAACCGCGGGTTTCGAATGCCTCAAACAGAACAAGGTATTGTGGGCACTGCTTTATGGTGAAACTTACCTGAACCTGCCCCACGATACTACCGCCGACGATTCTGTTAAAAAAATGCTATTCGCCGGATGGAAGACGATGTTTGACAATATACCCCCGGCAAAAACACCGGGATACGGGAATTATAAGGAGACACCGCCTGCATCTTCTTTTTATGGGGCTGTCACCGGCATCTATAGTCGGCTGACGCCGGTAGTAAGCGATGGGGCATCCACAGAAAACCTCACTATGGTCCGCACCCGCTTCCTTATGGATTGGTTCTCCTCGGGCAACAACCGCGCACATCCGTTCAGCCTGTTCACCTACCAGGATGATTTGATACGGAATGGCAAATTTGAGATATACAACGAATGGCTATTTGGAAAAGCTGAAAACGAAGTGGAGTTCAGCGCGTGGAACAAATTTCACGAAGGCGATATAACCCGTTTTCTGAACTGGAAAGCGCTGCACCCTTTCCATCCCCAGAAATCGGATGGCTATGACCCATCAGAGACGGATTAGCCATCGGGGTCGACATTGTAAAATGCAGCCATTCGCTTTTACATTTGATTATTCTTTTTTTCACTTACATTTATACGGTCAAGAAGTTCTTTTATGAAACACAAATTAAAACTTAAATGGGTCTTACCTGCTATGGCAATATTAGGCGCTCAATTACTCAGTAGTGGTTGCAATAATGGAAGCAACGCAACTTCCCAAACAAAGACTGATGCCTCGGCCAGCTCGAAAGACGGGAACGACAGCTCCTTTGTTTACGGGGCACAGTCGTTTGCCGATCTCCAGATCCTGCGCTACCAGGTGCCGGGTTTCAACACCCTGACCCTGCAACAGAAAAAGCTGGCCTACTACCTCTATGAGGCTGCACTCTCTGGCCGGGATATGATCTATGACCAGAAAAGCAGTTACGGGCTGCTGGTGCGCAAAACACTTGAAGCCGTCTATGGCACCTACAATGGCAATAAAAACAGCGATGACTGGAAAAACTTCGAAACTTATTGCGGCTGTTTCTGGTTCAGCAATGGCAACCACCATCATTACGGCAACGAAAAGTTCGTACCGGCATGTTCATTCGACTATTTCTCTTCGTTGGTGAAATCGTGCGATACGGCGCTGCTGCCAAGGTTCAAAAACGAAAGCCTCGACGCGTTCCTTACCCGCATCAAGCCCATCATTTACGATACCGCCTTTGAGCCTATGGTGGTAGACCAGCGCCCAAATATTGACAATATCGTGAACTCATCAAATAATTTTTACCAAAACGTTACCCAAAAAGAAGTGGAAGACTTCTATTCTAAATTTCCTACCGATGGTAATGAACCCTCATGGGGGCTCAATAGCAAACTGCTGAAAGAAAATGGCCACATTTATGAGAAAGTATGGAAGAGTGGTGGCATGTATGCTGCCGCTATCGACCACATACTCATGTGGCTGCAAAAAGCAACCACCGTGGCAGAAAACGAAAACCAGCGAAAATCACTGGAATTGCTGATGAACTTTTACAAATCAGGCGACCTTAAAACATGGGATACTTATAATATAGCATGGGTAGAAGATACCGCCAGCCGCATAGATGTGGTAAATGGTTTTATAGAAGTGTACCTTGACGCGATTGGTAAGAAGGGCAGTTTTGAAAGCACCGTTTCATTAAAAGACCTGGAAGAGACTAAGCGCATCAAGGCCATTGCCGATCAGGCACAGTGGTTTGAAGACCACTCGCCAATAATGAAGGAGCATAAAAAAGACACAGTAAAGGGCATCACAGGTAAGGCTATAACCGTGATCGTGGAAAGCGGGGACGCCGCACCAAGCACCCCAATAGGCATAAACCTGCCAAATGCGGAGTGGATACGCAAGGAGCACGGATCAAAATCGGTGGCGCTCAGCAATATCGTATACGCTTACGACATGTTTGGCAAGAACAGCGGTATGGGCCAGGAATTTGCCGTGAATGACACCGTGCTCGACCGCATGAAAAAATATGGCGACCTCGCCAGCCACCTGCATACGGATATGCATGAGTGCATAGGCCACGCATCAGGCAAGATCAACCCCGGCGTAGAAACCACGGACAAAACGCTGAAAAACTACGCCAGTTGCCTGGAAGAAGCCCGTGCAGACCTCGTGGGCCTCTACTTCATCATGGACCAGAAACTCATAGACATAGGCGTGATGCCAAACATGGAGGTGGCAAAGGCAGAATATGACGGCTACATGCTCAATGGCCTGATGACGCAGCTCACCCGCCTGAAACCCGGCGCCAAAATAGAAGAAGCCCACATGCGCAACCGTGCCCTTATAGCCCATTGGGCCTATGAAAAAGGCAAGAGCGAAAATGTAGTGGCATTCGTGACCAGGAACGGCAAGACTTATGTGCAGGTAAATGACTACAACAAACTTCGCACGCTGTTCGGTGAACTGCTTAAGGAAATACAGCGGATAAAATCAGAAGGTGACTTTAAAGCCGGGCAGGCGCTGGTGGAAACTTATGGCGTAAAGGTGGACCCCGTGCTGCATAAAGAGATACTGGAACGCTTCGCAAAGCTGAATATAAAACCTTACAAGGGCTTCATACAGCCGCGCCTGGTGCCGGTAATGAACGGAAACGAGATCACAGATATAAAAATAGAGTACCCGGATAATTTCTTTCAGCAAATGATGGAGTATGGTAAAAGATACGGATACCTGCCGGTAGTCAACTAAGCGCAGTTAAAACAGATTTTGTTTACAATAGCCCATGTCCGCAACGTGGGCTATTGTATTTATGGACATCTTAAATGATTTTTTCTCATTTTATACAATAAAACGGGTCAGATCGGGTTAATTTTATATTCATATAACCATAAAATGCTGCCTTATGAAAAAACTACTCTCCGTATTTCTTTGCCTCTCGTGCATGAACGGCTTTGCACAGAGCGGGATATTCACGCAACTTGAGATGGGAGCTGGCGTCACAAATATCACCACGGGCTACCCGTTTGGGATAGGTGGGGCCAATTCGCTTATTGCCGTGAACCATACCCAACCGATAGCTTCCTACCAGTTGGGCTTGCGTCTGGGTCATGAAACAAGAAAATGGGTCTTCTCTTCCGGATTGTCCCTGTTAAAGACAGGCTTTTATGAAAACGCCGCCGCGCTTGACTACAGCTGGGGCATGTATCCCACCGTTAACTACACCGTCACTGAGTATTACTATCATTTAATGATTCCTGCTACCGTGGGCTACAAATTCCACCTCGGCAGTCGCTTATCATTAATACCTGAAGTGGGCTTTGAAGTTGCCGGAAATATAAAGAACGTTTATAAATTGGGTGCCCCGGACGTGGCCACAACCTTGCCATTATTTGACTTCAATAACACCCGGCCATTTTCGGTATGGGAGACTGGCCGCCTCCAACTGGCCTATAAACTGAAAAGTGGGATAGACATTATTGCCGGGCCACAATTTCAATACATGCTTGCACCCTTGTACAAAGGGTCGGGTAATGACCAAAGAAATTACGCAGAAACATTCAATATCGGTATAGTGGGCCATAAAAAGCCGAAGGCAAGACGGGCAACTGACCTA